>Ga0307488_10003030_pt1 | contig 14098 bp, 25 predicted proteins | sample SB02metaG_FD_202248 | JGI IMG/M metagenome (GOLD analysis project Ga0307488, IMG submission 202248) | Sea-ice brine microbial communities from Beaufort Sea near Barrow, Alaska, United States - SB 0.2 | ecosystem: Environmental > Aquatic > Marine > Coastal | place: USA: Alaska | collected... | reverse complement strand
TGGTGCGCGTAGGGGTTGTGTAGCCCGTATTAAGGGGATGTTCAGGGTGTGTAGGGTGTTGTTGTATGTCAGACACGGCTCAAGCTGAGCTGAAAGGTGAACGAGTGTAAGCCCCTGGAGAAGGGCATCACCATCCAGTCGGCGGCGACGTACTGCAAGTGGAAGGACAGCAACATCAACATCATCGACACGCCCGGCCACGTGGACTTCACCATCGAGGTGGAGCGCGCGCTCCGCGTGCTGGACGGCGCCATCCTCGTGCTCTGCTCCGTGGTGCGGTGCTGCCACTTCAAACCCATGGTGAAACCGCTACGAGTAAGTTGCAGCCCTTTAAACAACAATGTGATCAACTGCTTTCAAGTTGTGGTCTCAGTTGCATGCTACGGCACTACGGCGCGAGCGGCGTGCAGTCGCAGTCCATAACTGTGGACCGGCAGATGAAGCGGTACTCGGTGCCGCGCCTGTGCTTCGTCAACAAGGTAAGGCGGTGCAGGTTGACCCGATGAAACCCAATGTGCAACCGCCTGGAACTAAGCGCTTGAAACTGAAGTGTGCTATAGTGCTTTCAACTTCTGCTTTTAAATTCAACTTGCGCTGCTACAACAAGTGCGACCGCACGGGCGCGGACCCGTGGCGCGTCCTGGCGCAGGTGCGCGACAAGCTGCGCCTGAACGCCGCCGCCGTGCAGGTCCCCATCGGCCTGGAGGAGCACCACGCCGGGGTCGTCGACCTCGTGCGCATGGAGGCCGTCACCTTCCACGGGCCCAACGGCACGGCCGCTACACTCCTCCACTTCTCATCTCACCCTCAGCCGTGCTCGTCACTGATGTCCAATGGAAATACCCAACGTGTCCCTCAAACAGCGCTCACCGCAAGCTGGAAAGTGGAGGAGTGTTTCGCCCCTGCCGGCCGGCGGCGACATCAGGCTGGAGCCCATCCCGGCCGACCTGGCAGAGCTGTGCAAGGAGAAGCGCCGCGAGCTGGTGGTAGCGCCCGCCAGACGTTGCTCGCCACGTCATAGGATGCCGTTGAACTCAAGAAACGAGGGTTCAAATTGCGTTGGATGAGGTGAGGCGGTGAATGTGTGGTGGGCCCTGGGTGGAGGAGACGGTGGCGGAGGTGGATGATGAGTTGGGCGAGGTGTTCCTCATGGGCGAGGAGGCGACGAACGCGCAGCTGACGGCCGCCATCCGCCGCGCCACCATCGCGCGCACATTCGCGCCCCTGTTCATGGCAGGGGGGTGGTCCTGTCACAACCAACACTCCACCGACGTTGCTTTCCGCTGAACCGAGACCGCGCGTATGTATGAGCAATTGAGAATTTACCCGGAAGGTGAGTCTTGAGTCATGCGCGACATCGGTCGGAGTGTTTGTTGGTGATGACCATGGTACCTGGGATCTGCATTCAAGAACCGCGGCGTGCAGCTGCTGTTGGACGGCGTCGTGGACTACCTGCCCGCGCCTAATGAAGCAGGGGTGGTGCTCAGAAGAGCAAACATGCACTCCACCGACGTTCACTCCACGAACGGAGTCCGCACGTGTGCATGAGCGTTCGCCCTGAGGGTACCCCGGGGTAAGTCATGCTCCGATAACGGCCGAGTGCTTGTTGTGAATGACCCGGGTGCGAGGTGGAGAACATAGCGCTGGACCTGTCCAAGGGCGAGGAGGAGTTCAAGCTGTCATCGGACCCGAAGGCCCCCCTGGTGGGCCTGGCCTTCAAGCTGGAGGAGGGCCGCTTCGGTCAGCTGACCTACCTTCGCATATACCAGGGCACCATCGCCAAGGGGAACAACCTCATCAACACCACCAACAGAAAGAAGATCAAGGTGCCGCGCCTGGCAAGGGGTTGTTAAACCCCAAACCCCAAACCCCAAACCCTAAACCCTAAATCCTAAACCCTAAACCCTAAACCCTAAACCCTAAACCCTAAACCCTAAACCCTAAAATTCCTGGGGTTATTGAGGACAAGCACTCCACCGACGTTGAATCGACTCCTCCTCCGCTTTCTCCGCGTGTGTGTGAGCAATCATGCTGCGGGGGAGTCATGCTCTGATCTCGGTCGAGTGCTTGTTGTGTAGGACCCTGGTGCGTGGTGCGCATGCACAGCGAGGAGATGGAGGACGTGACGTCGGCCAAGGTAGGGCAGTGCAGGTTGACCCTATCAAACCCGCGTTGAAAGCGTCTTGATCTAAGCACTGGAAACTATAATGTAATGAACTGCTTTCAAGTTTTCCTTTCAAAATCAAGTTGCGCCGCTACACCAAGGCGGGCGAGATCGTGGCGCTGTTCGGCGTGGACTGCAAGAGCGGCGACACCTTTACGGATGGCAAGGCCTTCCACCAATCCACTTCTCTCCTCATCCTGAGGCCTTTCACCTGTCCACTTCTCTCCTCATCCTGAGGCCTTCCACCAGTCCACTTCTCTCCTCATCCTGAGGGCTTCCACCAGTCCACTTCTCTCCTCATCCTGACCCGTTTCTGTCACTGAAACTCCATCAAACCACCCAACGAATCCCGTGAAAACTGCTCAAGTAAGTGAACGAGAGGGTAAGCCTCTGACGGACGGCAAGCTGAACTGCGCGATGAACACCATGCACATCCCGGTAAGGCGGTGCAGGTTGACACTATGAAACCCACGTTGAAAGCGCCTGGAACTAAGCGCTTGAAACTGGATTATGATGAGCCGCTTTCAAATCATGCTTTCAAATTCAATTTGCGCCGCTACATTCCGGAGCCGGTGATGAGCCTGGCCGTGGCGCCCAAGGTAAGGCGGTACAGGTTAACCCTATCAAACCCACTTTGAAACCGCCTGGAACTCAGCGCTTGAGGCCACAATATGATGTTCCGCTTTCAAATGTTGATTTCAAATTCAACTTGCGCCGGTACACCAAGTCGCGCGCGGAGACCTCCAACTTCAGCAAGGCGCTCAGCCGCTTCCAGCGCGAAGACCCCACCTTCAAGGCACGGGCGGTACTCACAACAAGCAGTCGACCGACGTTGAATTAACAAACCGAGTCCGCGTGTCTGTATGTGCGTTCACACTCCAAGGAAGGTCAACCGTAATCCCTAAACCCTAAACCCTAAACCCTAAACCCTGAACCCTAAAAGCCTAACCCTGATCCCTAAACCCTAAACCCTAAACCTGGTTTCGAGTCGTTGTTGAGCATGACCCTGGAGCACGGTGCGGCTGGACGATGAGAGCGGGCAGACGATCATCAGCGGCATGGGGGAACTGCACCTGGACATATACGTGGAGCGCATGAAGCGCGAGTACAAGACGGAGGTGGACGTCGGCGAGCCGCGCGTCAACTACCGCGAGTGCATCACCGTAGGGGCCGGGGGCCACTCAACCAACGCACGCCGCACGCCGGACGCCGGACGCCGGACGCCGGACGCCTCCACTGCGTCATTCACTCATTCACCACGTTTCAGACTCTTGTTGTTATTCGAACTTGGTCCTTGATGGGCTTAAATCTTAAGAGACCTAGAGTCTGTCCACTTGCAATGGCGGAGGGAGTTGGTTAATGCTCACCATGTGAGTGCCGTGGGGCTCGATGAATGTTATTAGAATAATACGTGTCGTCATGCTATGACGCGGCTCGCTGAACGTGAATCCCCCGGCCCTGGCTCCCGCAGCGCTCGCACTTCGATTACGTGCATAAGAAGCAGACCGGCGGCAGTGGGCAGTACGGCAAGGTCGTGGGCTACATCGAGCCGCTCGAGGAGGGCGACTCCCGTGTGGTGTTCGAAAACGGCATCGTGGGAAACGCCATTGAGCCCAGGTGGGGCCGCCGCCGCCGCCGCCGTTCATGCCGCCCTGCCACGTCTTTGTCAACGTCACTGTCACTGTCATTCACACTCACCACACTTTCGATCATTTGTGCCTGAGTTGAATGTCATGAGTTATGACGCGGCGAGCACTCTGCATGCGACCCTGCTTCCTGTTACATTCTAGCATGCAATAAGGGGTTCATGGAGGCGGCGCAGACGGGCGGCCTGATCGGTCACGCGGTGGAGGGGGTGCGGTGTGTGATCACCGACGGCGCGACGCACGCCGTGGACTCCAGCGAGATGGCCTTTAAGATCGCCATGCTCGCCGCCTTCCGCCAATGCTACCCGGCGGGGGCGAACACCCGTCCACCCGTCCACCCGTCCACTTGCAGGATCAACCTGAGCCGTTCTCGCCACTCAAACCACCGGGCGTACGCTATACTATCCCGCGATGAGTGCTTACGGTGAGATGAACCCTAAACCCTAAACCCTGTATCATAAACCATAACCTAACCCTAAATCCTAAGGGAGTGTAAGGCCGTGGATGTCGGACGCGCGGCCGCGGATTCTGGAGCCGGTGATGGGCGTGGAGATCACGGTGCCGACGGAATTCCAGGGCACCGTCATCGGCAACGTCAACCGCCGCAAGGCGGGGCGGGGGGAGGTCACGCACCGCCACGTCGTCCTCCGCGTTCTCGCGTGTTGCGCTGAACGCCATGCCAGCCGCATTAGGGGTGTTTTAGGGATGTATGAGGGATGTACGAGGGGTGTATTAAGGGTGTATTAAGGGTGTATTAGGGGTGTATTAGGGGTTTATGAGGGGTGTATTGACGCGGCATGACGGGGTGGTAAGTGCCCTGGGGTCGGGGCACGATCCAGGACAGTACGACGGAGGGCGACGACGTGATCATCACCTGCTCCGTGCCGCTCAAAAACATGGCGGGGCTGGAGCCCACCGCCCGCGCACACTGCGGACCCACGTCATTCAACACACCGGCAGTGCTCGCCACTTCATTTCACACACGCACAGTGCTCGCCACGTTACTTGACACGCCGCTAATGCTCGCTACGTCATCTAGCATACGGTAATAGTGCTCGCCACGTCATCTAATACACGGTGATAGTGCTCGCCACGTCGTCTAACAATCGTTAGACCCTCCGCTCGTTTAATGTGGTGAATGACATCCTACATGCAAGTGACGCGACGAGCACGGGCGTCATGTGGACGGGCCCTGGCGCATGTTCGGGTACAGCACGGAACTGCGGTCCATGACGCAGGGCAAGGGCGAGTTCTCCATGGGCTACGAGGCAGGGGTCAAGGGGGGGACTTGAGAGTGAGCACTCCTACGACGATAAATCAAACAACTAACTCCTCGCAGCTGTGTGAGCATTCACCCTGAAGGTACCCCGGGTTGTGTCATGCTCTGATCTCGGTCGAGTGGTTGTTCCTCACGACCCTGGTGGTGGAACCACGCGTACGTACCGCAGGATACGCAGGCGGAGCTAACCGCGGAGTACGGCAGGAGCCGCGGCAAGGCGCCAGCCCTGAAGTAGAAGGCCGGAACACCGACTGCCGGGATATTGGGTAGAATGGCTACACCGGATGCCGGGATATTGGGTATAATGGCTACATCGAGTGGCGGGATATTGGGTAGAACGGCTCCACCGGGTGGCGGGATATTGGGTAGAATGGATACACCGAGTGGCGGGATGGCAGCGGGCACGCTGTAAACGGTATCATCGCACGCCGTTGTCGGTTCCAAAAACGGTGGAACTCATTTTTATGTTTAGAGCTGCTCTGTTGGTTTGGTTTGTAATAGAGCTCAGGATAACATCGAATTGAGTTGAAGGTGTGGAGGTTCGCTCCGGCGTTGACTCCCCTCGTCGCGCGTGCGTTGTGTGCAAAGCAAGAGGAGTGTGGCGTTCTGTGTAAAGCAACAGGGGCCCCCGGGTCTCTCGCCGTGTAGAACGTCTGGCTGTTAGAGGGGCCCAAGCCAGCCCACAGGCCTTGGCGCACTGAGGCGAGCACTGAGGGGCGCATGCAGAGGCGCGGCGCGCAACTTTCGGAAGCTGTTGGGTGGGAACGGGCGCCCAAGACGGTGCGGGACGGAGAGGAGTAGGAGTGACGCTGAGAGCCCGAACCCTAAGACGAGAGCGAACCCTAAATAACTAGACCCCGACGACCTAATAAACTGAACGAGAGGAACCCGAAGGCTCACAGCTCTCCACTTTTCGGCTTGACGCGAGTTCTTTTTGGGGAAACTTCGGGGATCCTCATGGGTCTGTCAGTGACAAAAACAGCTCAGGTTGAGTCGAGAAGTGTAATCCCTGCTAGTGGATAGAGGGCAAGCCAATCAGAATGCACCATTTTTCGCGCCCAGCAAATTGGCGGCGGTGGTTTGGTGGAGATATTTAGACTTGCATCGAGACGGCGCGGCGCGCGCCCACACTCTCTCAAGCACCTTCCACACGCACCAAGCGACTCTCCAGTCCGCGCATCGAACAGTCAAGAGGTGCATTCGTACTCATGTAAGAACCTTTGCTCAGTCCACTGGTGTTAGTATAACCCATCCCACACCCGAAGCGAACCTCCAGCAGCTTCCTTCAAATCCAACCCTCCCTCGAGTTTGCTCGGTTGACTTCAAAAAGCCTCCGTGAATGTGCGCGAAGCTTCGTCGCCTCAGATAACGCCTAGGCGTCCCTCCCAACACCCTTCGAGCTCCTTCCATCTACCTCTGTCGCCATGGCTGTCAACATCGGAGCCGGCAACGGTGCGTGCCCGGCGACCGCCCCGAGTCTTCAAAAATGCTAGATCCAGGCAAATTACCGCGACAGCAAGGCTCGTCGGCACCCCGAGGGCCGATGCCGAGATTCATGCATGGCGCGAGCGCTTGCTTTCTCTTTCCCAAACCGCCACGCCTTCTTTACGATGTACAAGCCTCCTGCAATTCAGCGAAGCGCGAGGCATCTGATCTGACGCTCCTCGTACCCCGCCCCTCCTTCGCTCCTCTGCACTTCTCTCCGCCTCTCCTTTTTATTTTCACCCCGCCGCCGCCAAACGAACAGCGGCCGATGAGTTCTACCGGTACAAGATGCCCCCCATCCAGTCCAAGATCGAGGGCCGCGGCAACGGCAGGGCCGAGCACCGCTCCCGCTCCCCCTCCTCCTCAACCAGTCCCCGGGCCCGCTGCCGCAGCTGCAGGGGCTGCGGCTGTGTCATCAACCCACTGGCAGCTAGCTGCCCAAAGTTGGTCCGCACTGGCACGAATCGAAACGCATCGCCCAGTCTTGCGCTTGAGAACGGTCGAATACACGTCGTGTCGTTTCGTTTGACCACGGACTTTCAGGCGCTTTGTCAACCCTCGAACACGCCAAACAAAGGTAAAGCCGTCGCGGGTCGGGGTGTCACGGCCCTCCGAAGGTAAAGCTGTCGCGGGTTGGAGTGTGACGGCCTAAAGCTGCCGCGGGTTGTCGAGTCACGGCCCTCCGAAGGTAAACCTCCCTCGGGTTGTTGTGGTATGGCCCTGCGGCTGGGCATCAAGACCAACGTGGTGAACATGGTGGACGTGGCCAAGGCCCTGGCGCGCCCCGCCTCCTACACCACCAAGTTCTTCGGCTGCGAGCTCGGCGCGCAGACCAAGTTCGAGGAGAAGAGCGGCCTGGCCATCGTCAACGGCGCGCACAACGCCGCCATCCTCGCGCAGATGCTCGAGATCTTCATCAAGCGCTTCGTGCAGTGCTTCAGCTGCGGCAACCCGGAGACCGTGGTGCAGGTGTCGAAGCGGGAGACGATCCACCTGAAGTGTAAGGCGTGCGGCGCGGTGTCGGACGTGGACATGCGGCACAAGCTGTGCACCTTCATCGTCAAGAACCCGCCGGAGAAGAGCAAGGCCGCCGACAAGAAGGACAAGCAGCTGCGCCGCGCCGAAAACGTGGGGCGCTGCCACGTGAAACCCGTGTTCAGAGGGCCGAATGTCTGTGCTTGACACCGTATGACAAAAGTGCGCCAAACCACTTAGACACTTCGTCTGACTGGGTGCTACTCAGTCTGACTCAGTGCCCGCTCGACCAATCAGAACGCTCCATTTGGACGACTTAGCACTACTTGTTGCTAACAAGCGTCTAAGTGGTTTCACGCACTTTGTCAGAATATGATAAGCAGCTTCTAATTTTTGCTTTAAATTTTATCTTTGCGGCCTTGTGAGGAGGAGCGCGAGGACGAGGGCGCGGCCATCGACAAGAAGGCGGACGAGGAGAAGAAGGCGCGCAAGGAGGAGAAGAAGAAGCTCAAGGAGGACGGCGGCAAGAAGAGCAAGAAGGACAAGAAGGAGAAAAAGGATAAGAAGTCGAGCGGTGACCTGGCGGGCGACGGAGACGCGGCGGAGACGGCAGGCGGCGGCGGCGGGCGCGAGTCGGCGTCCGATGCGGAGGTGGAGAGCGACGACGACGACGACACGGTGTGGAGCACGGACACGTCGAAGGCCGCCATGGAGGCGCGCGCGTCGGAGCAGCTGACGGACGAGGCGCGCGCCCTCACCTCCGTCACCGAGGAGCTTGAGAACGCCTCCGTCCAGGTGGGCCGCGCTCAACACAAGCCACAAAGCCACTCGTCTCTCGTGCTCCACACACGCTCGTCACTCGCGTCTCGTACTCTCCGCAACGTCATCCTGTCATCCACCACACGTCGCAACCGCGCACCCGCATCCTGGTTTCTCAAGCGACATGTCATTTTTTTACGCAGCGAGGCGAGCATCATGAAGCCGCAACTTGATGAGGCAGTTGCATGCCGCTGCGAAAGCTTTGATCGATCGATATCTTGATTGAGCGGCACCCTACCCCGCGGCGCCGGCCGCCGCCAACGGCGCGGCCGCCGCCAACGGCGCCGCCAAAGCCAAGGCGGAGGAGGAGGAGGAGGATGAGGAGGAGGAGGCGGAGGACGAGCGCATCAGCAAGCTGCGCGCGTACGCCGCCAAGCACGACGCGGCGGAGACCGCGGCATACCTCGTCGGCGACAAGCTGGGCGTCGACAACCCTGAGCTGGGCATCCACTTCCTCGTCGAGGCAGGGGGGTCATTCAGAACAAGCACTCGACCGACATTGACTCTCCTCCTCCTCCTCCGCGCGCCTGTATGAGCATTCACTCTGAAGGTGAGTCGTGCGGGGCTGGGCACGTCCGATCTGGGTTCTAATGCTTGATCTCAACGACCCTGCTGCTCGGCGCTGTTGGACGAGGAGAAGGCCATGGCGCCGCAGTGCAAGGCGAAGAAGGAGTTTCTGACGGCGGCGGTGGGGGCGGACGCGGCGCTGCAGCTGGCGGTGCTGTGCGCCGTGGAGCTGTACGTGACCGACACGGGCGCCGCGCACTTCAAGCAGCTGGCCACCATCCTCAAGGTGGGGCGGTGCAGGTTGACCCTATCAAACCCATGTTGGAACCCGCCTGGAATTAAGCGTGTTGAAACTGAAATATGATGGACCGCTTTCAAGTTCTGCTTTCAAATTAAACTTGCGCCGCTACATCAAGGAGCTGTACGAGGGTGACGTCGTGGAGGAGGAGGTCATCGTCAAGTGGGGCGCCGACCCCAAGGCGGTGGGGCCCCACCCACCCGCTCACTCCACGTGCTGCCCGCACCGTCCTTCATCCACCAAGCGGTTAGGCCGTTAGGGTGTTGTGCTCAGGGTTTAGGGTTTAGGGTTATTCTCAGGGGCATGTTGGACCTTCGTATCAATGCCCAAATTGCGCGTGCTAAGCTCCCCTTGCTGCCCGTACCGCCTCCTGTTGGGGAGGGCGATGATCCCAGTTTGATTCGAGAGGACGATGATCCAAGTTTCCTGTGGTATTTGAATCAAGCGCGCCCCACGCGAGTGGAGGCACGCTTTGAAACGAACGAAACGCCTGACTCTCCCTGCCATGTCATCTGTGTCCCTCGCGTCTCGAGTATAGTGAAATCCTATGACGCGTACCTCGCGATGCTGCGCCGGCCCTGGCTCTGCACGTGACACCGTATGACGCGGCGCGCACGGCGGTGTTGGTGTGCCCCTGCGGTCGGGCGAAGAAGTTCGGTGTGGAGGCCAAGACGGGCGAGGCGGTGCGCAAGCAGGCCAAGCCCTTCATCGACTGGCTGCAGCAGTCCGAGGACGAGGACTCCGACTAGGGGTCCAGGTCACGAGTAGATTCGGACCAGGGGCCGAGGGGACGAAGGCCGAGGGGACCAGGAGACTCGGACTGGGGGATCAGTACTCGGGCCACGTCAGGGAACGCGCCGCTCAATTCCGCGGGGGGCATTGCGTGTGTGTGCTCGCAACATAAGTTAGGCACGTGCTGCTCAGTTGTGTGGGCGGTGCGTGCGTGTGCCCGCAACATTCATTCATTCCAGTTCAACGCACGTGATATCACGCGTGCGAAGCAACTCTAATATTTACAGTATCGAAGACATATCTGTCGCAAATCAAGCAAATGACGTTGTCGTGTCGCCGCCGGCGCTCATCCGCTCGTAGTGGAAAAACCCTGAGGCCTGCCCCGCGCACGGTGTAATTCCATCGGTGGTTGTGACGTCCACCGGAATCCAGGACTAAACCGCACGCGTCAGAATCCTCCCAGGCCGGATCAGTAGTTGGGACGCCACGAAACCGCGGTTCGCATCCCGGCGGAAATGCCAAGCACACAGATCACGCCCCGCCCTGTCCCGCGTCAGCGCTGAAAACCTGAACCGCCTATCCTAAAATGCAATCAATCCCTAAACCCTGATCAGCACGAGCAAAGAAACCAAAACTACCCAAAGTGACGAGGCGGCGGAGCAGAGCACTTGCGGGACGCATAGGGCTGATCCTGATGGATAGCGTTGGGGCGGTGCAAATTGATACCACCTCAACCCGTGTTGAATGCGCCTGCTTGCAGCGTGTGAGACGAAAATACGAGGCAAGTGCGGACGTAGGGCTGCTACTGATGGATAGCGCTGAAGGTGCGTTGTGGTGGTTGTGCAAGTTTAGGCCGTGCTCGCTTGTGAGCTGGCAGCAGGTGTTCGAGATGGAAAAGATGATTGGGCCTGGGTGCCAGAACGCGGTGTCGCGGATGTACGTTATCGGAAGTCGTAGGTACTTGTAGGGCTGATACTGATGGAGAGCGTTGCAGGTGCGTCATATAGATTATGTCAGTTGAGACCGAGGCCGTGCTCGCTTACATGCTAGCAGTGGGTGTTCATTATCACAAAAATATTTGGGCCCGGGAGCCGGCGGAGAAAGAGAGAGAGAGAGTGACGCTTCCGCGTGTTTAAGGGCGCACCAGGCTTTCACCCTGGACGCCATAATCCCCATCCGGCGTCCTACGTCTGGGCAAGAATGGCGGCTACTCCGGGCCCTACTTTACCTGCGAATGTGCCACACGTCGCCTTGTGCCCGCCCGTGGTCCAGTCCTGTTTCTGGCACGCGTCGCCACAGTACCGGACGGTCTTGCACTGCGGGCAAACTTTGAAGTCCTTCAGCTGGCCCACAACCTCGCACCCGTCATTGGAACAATATCTAGCCCCCTGCAGCGCTTCTGTGCGCATCACGCCGATCTCGTGGACAACATCGTGTTGCCCCGTCACACACCCCTTCTGCAACCAAAATACCACGCCGGTCAACACATCCGGGGGGACGTCGTGGCCCTCCATGGTCCCAGCCGGCGCGGCGACCTCGGCTGCCTCCTCCACGTGCCCGACCTCGCGGGCGTAGGGCTGGTCTCTGTACATTTGAGTGGCGAGGTACAAGCAAGACCTGGTGCGGCCACTCTCGGCGGCCTTGCGCACCCATCTCATCGCCATCTGCTTACTACGCGTGACGCCGCGCAGGAGGGTCATTGAAACAAGCACTCGACCGAGATCGGAGCATGACTTATTACCTTGAGTTTGAATGCTCATACACACGCGCGAGGAGCAGATGGAAATCAGTCGAGTGTTTTTGTCTCAATGACCCACCCTGCCGCGGCCGACTAAGGTCTTGCGCCGCGTCCCCGTCCCCAGCGTCGGCCGCACGCCTGTACCAGCCCGCGACCGCCAGGTGGTCCGGCGCCGCCACGCCCTCCCCATGGTCGAGACAGACGCCGAGATTGAACCTCGCCACCGGCAACCCAGCCTCGGCGCCCTTGGTGTACCACTCCACGGCTCGCTCGTGCTCATTCCTTATCTTGTGGACGCAGGCCAACTCGAACATCGCGTACGCGTGCCCTTGCCCCGCCGCCTTCTCCATCAGCGCCATGCCCTCCTGCGCACAGGGTTGGCAACCGCAAATACAACGTTCAATCATCAGGTGACCACATCGACGCGTCAACGCAGTCGTGCGAGCGACCGGGAACTGTGCGGTGCGGGGTGTCAACCCTACATCCGACTTGGGCGATGTGGCGGCCGTGCCCAGCGGCGCCTCCGCAGACCCTTCCGCTTCGGCCATCAACCGGTACCCCAGGCTGAACTGCGCTTCCATGTCCCCCTCGGCAGCCCTCCGTTTGACCATCTCGGGTCCGAGCGCTCGGAACAGGTTGGAGTTTGCAGCTTGCGTCGTCCAATCGCCGACTGGCTTCACGTTCATGTTTAAGTTCGCTAGAGCGGCGGCAGCAACCGCGGCTCCCGCGGCTCCTGTGGCTCTGGCCTGCGCCGGCGCGCGCTTGGCGGCATCGCGCTCACCCTTCCGCCTTTCTTGCCGGGACGGCATCTGACGGAATGAGCAACGAGCTTGGTAACACGGTCGCGATCCACGGCCAGCAACGGGCGACGGCCGGTCCAACATGCAGATGTCCACGCACACGTCAGGCAGCACTTCGAGGAGGGCACCCGTCGATGGTGACGTGTGCCTGCGGCGCGCGCGATGCTCGGGGGAATGGAAACCGAAGAGTGCTCGACACATACGTCACATACCGTCACCCTACCCTAAACCTGAATAACCCTAACCCATGTGTGAACACTTTCGAAAATGGTTTCCCATTCCGTTTCCACGCTCGCCTCTGTTGGCGCGGCGCGTCCACTCGTCGTCACCTTCCCGGCGGCGCGGCTCCGAGGTTAATTCGTTGGCCGAGCAGTGACACCGCAGCAGCGGGGCAGCCGCAGTCAGCACTAGTCCAGCGGGCCCCCATGCAGCTCCTGCGCTCCCACCCGGGCCGAGCCCTGGCCCTCGCGGCCATGGCGGTTCTGGCGACGTTCGCGGGGGTGGGCGACGCGGCGGCGCCGACGTGGGCGGTCACCGGCGCCGCCGGCGCACCCAAGCACCACGCACACCTGGGGTGCTACCTCAACAGCGGCGGGGTGTCCAACCCCATCTTCCCCGACGGCCGGAGCACCGTGCCCGGCCTCACCCGGGACCTGTGTTTGGCGCAGTGCGCCGCTTACCCGTACTTCGGGATGGCCGGCGCGTCGGGGGACTTCTGCACGTGCGGCACGTCGGTGGCGGGGCTGCCCACCGCGGCCGGCCAGTGCACCACCGCGTGCGCCGGGGAGTCGGGCAGGGCCTGGGTACATACTGCCCGCCCCGTCGTCCACCCCTCCAGCCCCGACCCGCATTTGACACCTCGTTTCTTGAGTCAAACGATGTCCTATTATGACATGGCGCAGGAGTGCAACGTCAGCCAGGCCCGTTGCCCGCGAAGTCATCGGGCCCCAACACGCACTCTGACTCCTGGTCTGTTAAGGCAGCCGGCATCATTTGACGGGCAATCCCAATATGTGGTGCGGCTCTATCGTACGGCGCGGCGTGCGGCGGCGCGACCGCCCTGAGCGTGTACGCCGTGCTGCCGTGCTCCACGCAGGGCAGCTGCGGCGCCGGCACCTACCAGTCCGCCCTGTGCACCACCACCGCGGACCGCGTGTGCAGCACTTGCGAGGTCGGCAAGTACTGCCCGGGCGGCGGCATCCCCTACGCGTGCAATACCTCCGTCAGCTGTGGGCCCGGCATGTACGAGACCGACGCGTGCGATGCCGTGGCAGGGGGGGGTGTTGAGAACAGGCACTTCACCGACATCTCCTCCTCCAATCGTCCTCCTCCGCGCGTCGTCTGTAAGTATGAGCATTCACCCTGAAGGTGAGGCATGCTCCGATGTCAGTCGAGTGCATGTTGTGAACGACCCTGGTGCGCGGGGCGGTCGGGGGACCGGCTGTGCTCGTTCTGCGGCGGGTGCGCGCACCGCACGGCAGGGGCTTACACTCGTTCGCTTTTTGGCTCAACGTAAGCGCTTTCTGTGGGATAGGGGGAACATTTAGGGGTTGATTAGGGGGCGTTTAGGAGGTGTTAAGGGGTATTAAAGGGTATTTAGGGTGTATCTGGTGTCAGAAACGGCTCAGGTTGAGCTGAAAAGTGGACGAGTGTAA
>Ga0307488_10003029_pt1 | contig 14098 bp, 12 predicted proteins | sample SB02metaG_FD_202248 | JGI IMG/M metagenome (GOLD analysis project Ga0307488, IMG submission 202248) | Sea-ice brine microbial communities from Beaufort Sea near Barrow, Alaska, United States - SB 0.2 | ecosystem: Environmental > Aquatic > Marine > Coastal | place: USA: Alaska | collected... | reverse complement strand
AATTTATGACCTATTACATTTCCTTGGATACCATGACCAAATGTAGCAAAGATATAATCTTCAACAATAATGCTATTTCTATTATCAGTAACAATTGAATAGATATAATCTGTATCTACATATACAAGATTACCTACATTTATCGGGAAAACCCATTGACCATTATAAATAATTGGGTGATAAGGTGTGATATTTAATCTGCCAATATTAACCATAGAACACATATCAATTGTTCGCGTTTTAATTACACATTCTACAATACTTGTCATTTTATTCATAGCTTTATCATATGATACTACAATATCTCCCTTATTAAGATATTTTACTTGTTTTTTAGAATAATCACTCATAGTAATTAATGAATTTTCAGCACAACAAGGACCACTAGAATTATTATATGAACTAGATGCTTGAGCTGTTAAAGTTGTTCCATCGCCTCCTCTACTTCCACCACGATAACGCTGTGTCTGAATATCTTGTGTAGGTGGTGGTTGCCCATCAAAAGTATCTGAAACTTTATCTCTAATAGTATTAAATAAATCTCCACCAAAATTACTTACACCCATATCTTTAAAATTATTACATATTTCATTTTGATATGCTCCTTTAAGGGATAGTAAATAATGTTTTCCCCATTTATTATACCAATCTTCACGATGTCCTTGATCGGTCATATTCAGAGCTTCTCTAACTTGTCCCTCTAAATCAGAAACCATGTCTTGAATAAACTTATTCGCTAATAGAGACATTTCACCTTTCATTTCATCAATTAATGGATTAATTAAATCTCTGACTCTATCCCTCTGTCCAAATTTTTGTAATTCAGAACATTTAGAAATACAATCTATAACTTTATATCTCCATACTTGCTCTATTTTATAAGCATTGTCTGGAAAAGGCGAATTATTAACCATTATATCTTTATCATTGATATGTAATACGATTTCTGCAATTTTATCTCTACTAATTTCTAGAGGAACCATTGAAATATCAATATCATATACAAAATTCTTAGTTTGTCCATATTTTAGACTATTAATATTAGTAACTAATTCATTACTACCATTAGTAAATCTAGCATTATTTTTTAATTTAATTGTCATTTTAGGGTTGGATATAGCAGTCGTAAGAAAATTGCTAATACCATGAATAAAGATATTCCCTAGAAGACCAGAATCAGGGATATATGAAAACCCATCTCCACCTGAAATAGTTGAAATATTATCTAGTAAATCAGACATTAAACTATAACCAAAACCAAATGTAGTGACTGAACACTTAAAATCATGCTGCGTATAATATCTATTTAACATTGCTTCATGTCCTCGTGGTGGCACTTCATTTGGGACTCCATCTGTTAAAAGGAAAATATTCTTTTGCTTAGTTTCAGGTGATGTTGTTATAAGGATTTCTAAACTTTTATACAGTCCATCCCAAATATTTGTAGTATTTTCGGGTTTAAGTTCATCAAGTTGATGTTTTACAATAATCTTGTTTTCATCTGAACAAGACATATTTTCAACGACTACCCTTGCTGTTGTAGTATATACTACAATAGAAACATTATCGTGTTCATTAAGAGAATCTAAAATAGTCTTTGCAGCAGTTACTGTTAATGATAATACAGATACATTAGTACTAATATTTTCACCTCGGGCTCCTCTAATTGGTGCTTCTGCTCCCATTGAACCTGAAATATCAATACAAAGAACAATATCAACTGGGGCTCTTACTTCAACTGGGGGGGTATTTACTTTAATAAATAGTTTATTATCATCATAAAATGATTCTAAAGAAATTTCATCTAATTTATCAATATATTCTCTAGTTTCAATTTCTGCTATTCTTGAATCTATTTTTAATTGATTTTCTGCCAGTTTACCACGAATCTCATCAATAGCATTCCTTACGGCAATATTAGTCGTAAGGTCATCTTGTGTTAATGGACCGCGGGTCATTGGAGATGTGAAACTTGTTTGTAGCCATGTCATAATTTGCGATCTTTCATATGTATGACCACTGGATTCTGATACAGGGTCTACCATAAGGTCGCCGGATATTGGACAATAAAAGTCATTGGGGACAAGCACCTTTGTAGATTGGCGAGTTAGTGTTGAAGCTTCCATTATTTTTATTTTATAAAAAAAATATTTATATATTTCAAATTTATTACATTATTACATTATTACATTATTTCACTTTGTAAGACACACATAACACAAGTCTTCTAACTTTTCATGAACCTTATCTTTACCCCTACAGGTATATATCGGAAGCCTCGTATAAATAAATGCTCCCGTAAATCCACAATCTTTTTTATCTGCTTCTTGAAACATTGCTTGACACATTGGTTCATCACAAACAAACCCATGACTAGAATATTGGAGTAGTTCGTATTCGTAATCATCCTTGATCAAAGATGTGGGAATTGCCCCTTTCTTTTCTCCATCTTGATATCCAAACTTATCCATAGAAGCTTGCATCTTTGCCCAGTATTCATTACTAATTTCTTGGGTAACTTCACAATTCAACCAAGCGGGATCAGGTGTTTCACAAAGGCCTCCATATAGCGTTTCATATTCTTGTTCTTTATTATATCTTTCATCTATTTCTTCCTGATTCGGCGTGCGGAACCACAGGTTTCCATCATAGTTCCAATTAATAAGGTCCAGGTCATATGACTTACAAGGGCGAATGCGACATTGCTTCACATATAATGTATGATTTTTATCAAAGCAGAACTTATCCGATTTAATAATCACTTCAGAAATATCAAGATTTTCTGGAAATTCCAGATATGCTTCACCTGTAGAGAATCCACTTCTATCAACTTCAATATCACATACTAGAGGTAATATTCCAAAGATATCCATCGATTTCTTTAAAAAGACGTATCTAAGCTTAGTAATTTTGTTTGTCTTTGGTAACCCAATGATATAGAGAGATGTTTCCCATTCTTTTTCCCAATCTTTACAATAATCGTGGAAAACCCAACCCGGTTCATTATAACTATAAGGTTTATATTTCGGTTGACATTTCATATATGGAATAATAGTTGGGATTTCTTTAATGAGTTTAATGTGTAAGTTGTTCCTATCGTGCCTTAATTCCCGTTCTTTGATATCAGAATGCTCAACCTTATTCATATACTGAGTCGGTAACCAATATCCATTCTCACAATGTATCCAATCCTCCTCTTCCTCAATAGCTCTCCAACAAGAGAACTTTGGAGCAGATATATCTTCAACCTTGTCTTCCAGATCTCGGGTCTTCCGGAAGTACACCCCACCACCACTATCCACCTGCCACCACACAATTTCTGAATAGGGCATTATAAGAGATTTATTAACCTTTTAATTGATTTTTAAAAATAAATTTATTTCAAATTTTTAAAAGAGAATATTTAAGATATATATTTAACATTGTTCATTAATGATGCAACAATAGAAAATCCAGAGTTTGAAGCACCATATATTAATTCTGAATTACTCATTATATAAAATTCAGTAATAGCATCTAATATTTCCTTATTTGTTGTATTAGATAATGAAGTATGCCCTATTTGTGAATCTGTAATTATAATATTATCATATTTATTTTTAATTTTTGTCTTGTAACTAAGGTTATCGCAAAAGAATATAATATTCTGATCTTGAGCATTGTCTATAAATTTATATAATTGTTCTTCTGAAAACGCCCTAATATCATTTTTACATAAGACGTGGTTTTTATCAGTTTCTAAAAATTTATCACCCAACCTTAAATGTATAGAAATATAATTAATTGGATTAGAAGGTAATATATTTATAACATTAAGTTTTACACTATTATCAAAATAAAAAACATCATTGAAAGGAATATCTATATCATTAAAGTTCTTATGCGAAATTTCGCCCATTTCATAATAATGTTGTGGATATTTGTAGACTGCATTATTTAGTTTTTCTATATCACTGATTGTAATATATATACAATCATATTTTAATTTAATATATTTTTCAATTTCTATATTATTTACACGTTGATAAAGTTTTATATTATTATCCATACATTCTTTTAATAATATTATAAAATATTTTATATAATCACCAATACCACCCAGTCCTAATCTAAAATCATAAATATATATTTTATCAAAGTTTTTATAATTATTAATATAATTTTCCATATATATATATTATTAACGTAGTATATTATTAACGTAGTATATTATTATAAATATTTAACCGTATTTAAATATACGTATGAACAAAAACCACATTTGAATCCAAGGGAAAAAGTATCAACTAGAAAAAGACCATTGAAAATATGATAACTAAATTATTTTTGTAATTATTATAGGTAATTATTTAAAAAGTATATCGTAATATTATATAAGTTACTAAGAATGCCAAGGAATCCTTATCCAGGGAGAAAACTACAAAATTCTCTAAATTATTTTGAAACTAAAGTATCATTTGATAAAATTGTTCATAATATTAAATTACAAAATTTAATAAAACCAGATTATCAGGGATCTTTAAGTGAAGATAGAGTAGATTCGATGGTTAAAGAATATATATCTAAACCTAGTTTTTTTTATTTTAAGAATAGAATAGTAATTGGTGACCTGAATGATAGTTGGTATATCGTTGATGGTCAGCATAGATTGGATATGTGTAAAAAATTATATAGAGAACATAATATCAACAATGAATTAATATTCTGTTGGTATATTTTTACTGAAGAAAATTCAATGAGGGACCTTTTCACATCAATTAATCATGATTCAACTAAGAATCAATTTTATATAAAATGTAATACATTTGAACAAATAAAGATATCGGAATTTATGAAACTGATGCAACTTTATTATAAAGATTATTTTGCTAAAAAGAAAACAGTTACAGGTAAAAGAAAAACATTGGAAGAATTTAGAGACGAATTAATAAAAACGAATTATTTTAAAAATAATAAAGAAGCACAATCATTATTTATGGAAATAGATAATAAAAATAAAGAATTTTATAATTTAAATCGTTATAAAATAACAATGAGTCAAAGTGAAGGCATTTTTTATAAAGATGAATTAAATTGTTTATATGATGGTGTTATTGTATCTCTTAAGAATAATAATTTTATAGAATGGTTAATAGATAATAATATACCACCACACCATAATTATAAGTTGCAAAAAAATAAAATACCTATTGGTAATAAAAAACTATGTTGGTATAAAGAATTTAATAACCAATTGAATGGCATATGCCCAATATCATTTTGTAATAATAATATAAATAATGTTACAAATAATGGATTTCATGCTGGTCATATTATATCAGAATATAATAAAGGGACAACGATATCTTCTAATCTAAGACCAATATGTAAAAAATGTAATTTATCAATGGGTTCAAAGAATTGGAAGGATTATGATCCAGAAAGTATGTTAAAGTATAATTAAATATATATAGTAATATATTAATATGGAATATAATACAATACCAGAAATAGCAAATGAAAATGATATATTATTAAATAAAGAAAAACAAGTAAATAATGATTTAATGGGTTGTATATATTTTTTAATAATTATTATAATATTTTTGTCTTATAAATATTATATGTGTTAATATGCTAAATATTAATATATAGTAATATATATACATAATGGAATGGGGACAACAAATGAAAATACAGCAAAATAATTCTAAATTAGCCATGTTTCATAATACAAGTTATAATAATGAAAGACTTGAACAGAAACGTGTTATTATTGATGTTAATATGAGCATCAGTGGAACTAAAGACTGTGGTCAAAAAAATGAAAATTCAAAACAAGGTTTAACTAGTTTTAAATTAGAATTATGTGAACCACTTATAATTGATACTCTATCTGATATATACTTGGAATCATTTATGACATGGAATGGATTAAAATGCGAATCTGCTTCTGGATCAGGTATGGCATATGTATTAAAGATAAAGGAATTTTGTAATAATGATACTAATTATGCTACTAATATATACACCAATACGTTAATCCCAAACCCTAATTTCGATTGTAGTGTATCTTGTTCACCACAAAATGTGAGTCATATTGTTCAGACTTCTTATGATTGTAATAAAATGGAGAGTATTATAATACCAGTATTAAATTCAGCAAGTAACCATTATTGTTCACACATGCGTAATGGTGAAAAATACGTGACAAGCATAAACCCTACAAAATTAACAGAATTAAATGGAACAATTACTGACGATGGTATATTGTATAATTACACTAATGCTCTGTCCGCTAATAATACGAATAATATAGAATATAAAACAGCATTTAATCAAGGATACGGAAGATTTATAGCAACTTTTATAATTAAGAAAAGATGTTATTGTTAATTAATTTAAAAGTTTGTCTTTAAAATATATATATATAAATTATGTTAAAACAATTTTATGAAGAATATAAGGTTGAAGTTGGTATTGATGAAGCGGGGCGAGGTTGTTTATTTGGTCCAGTTTGCGTTGCCTCAGTTATATGGGTAAATGAAGATCCGATAGATGGAACAGTAGATAAAAATTATAATATTATAGATTCAAAGAAATGTTCTGAAAAGAAAAAGAACATACTAAAAGATTATATCAAAGAAAACTGTATAGGATATAGTATAGAATTATTAGATAATGAGTATATAGATAAACATAATATATTAGAATCCACCTTAAATTGTATGCATAATTGTTTGGATAAAATAACAATTAACCATAACATTGATACTATATTAGTTGATGGTAATCATTTTAATATATACGAAGATAAAAATGGTAAAATGATATCATATATATGTGTAGTAGATGGAGATAATAAATATAAAAGTATTGCTGCAGCTAGTATATTAGCGAAAACATTTAGAGATGAATATATTACAAAATTAGTCGAAGATAATCCCGAATTAAAGATTTATGATATACATAATAATAAAGGTTATGGGACAAAAAAACACATGGAAGCCATAAAGAAATATGGAATTACTAAATGGCATAGAAAAACATTTGGTATATGCAAAAAATATTAAATTATTCAAAAGACAATGTTATCTTTTTTTCATTGGGTTTATTAACTATAATTCCTTTATTAAAATATATTAATTGATAGATAGTTGTTTTTTTTCCATTAATAAATTTTTCTTTAGAAAATAATGTATATTTTTTAATTTTTAAGAAATGTCTTAATATAACTATACACCTTTTAATTGTAATATTTTTTAAATATATTTTAGCTTTACATGGTAAATAATATGAATATATCTCATTATATATTTCTTTTAATTTTTCCAATGTGTTTAATTTTTCTAAATCGAATTTTGTAAAAAATCTAGTATCTTCAAAACCATCAATTCCATATAAGTTTAATAATTTAATTATAAAAGAATTATCTGGAATTATTTTGAATAATTGATTCTTCGCCATAATATTATAATATATATATTTATATTATGATTTAAAAGTTTAAATATATTTAAATTATATATATATATTAATAAGATGCCAGGAAAAGTAAGATTAGATTTAGGTGGTAATATATCTGAAATAAAAGATCAATTAGTTGAAGGTGGTTTTACAATTGGCGGAACTGATGGAGAAGAAAATGAAGGACCTTTTAGAGATGAAGAAGTTTTACCAGTTATGGGGGAAGCTGAAATACCTGATGGAGAAATGATGGAACAAGAAATAGTAGATTACAGTGAAAATGACCCCGTAGCACAAATGGTTGAACTGCCGATAAGCAATATTAGATCAGAAGAATTATTTGAATCACAGGAAATAGAAGAAGAAAAAACTGAAACACAAATTAAAGAAATACTTGATAAAAACACTGAAGAGTTAACAGAAACCGATATACAATTATTAAGAATAGAAGTATTAAAAAGAGATAATCCAGAAGCTATTAAAAAATTAGCAAGAGAAAAATTAAAACAAACATTGGCAAATTTAAAAGAAGTTGGACAAGAAAAAGTTGATATTATAGAAGAAGATTATCATCATGAAAAAAATAAAGAAGATTTAGACAAAATCCTGCGAGAAGAAAAAGCTCAATATGATCAAGTTAGTAAGATGAAGGACGATATCCCACTTAATGTTTGGGATATAATAGATACATATTTTAGAGACAATAAATATTATAAATCTAAACATCAACTTGATTCGTATAATGAATTCATAACATCTAAAACAAATGGGATTGAATACATTATTAAGAGGGAAAATCCATTAATTATATATAAAGATCTATTAAGTAATGGTAAATTTAGATATGAAATAACATTTTATTTTGGAGAAACATTGGATGATCAAGGTGTTCCGATCGCTGGGAAAGAGAATTTATTTCTAACTTCGCCAACTATATATGATTCAGATACAAAAAAGATGTCATATATGTATCCCAATGATGCTAGATTAAGGTCTTTAACTTATGCCATGTATATATTTTGTAATATTGGTGTTAAAATCATAGACAATATTGGCGATTCTACTAAAGAACCTCCTATATTACCAGGTGAAATGAGAATAACTAATTATGAAAAAGAAAATATAGGAATACTGCCAATTATGCTTCATTCTAAATCTTGCATACTAAATAATTTAGATTCACAAAAATTAAATGAAATGGGTGAATGTAGGTATGACCAGGGAGGATATTTTATAATAAAAGGTAAAGAAAAGGTAATATTATCACAAGAAAAGAAAGTAAATAATGTTTTATATATAAATAAATCGCCAGATGAAAATATTATACTACAAGGTATAATAAAATCCGTGTCTAAGGAAGGATTCCAATCATCAAGGACAAATGCTATATCATTTGTAAAATCCAATGTTATTATAAATAAGAACTCACCGCTATCAAAAACTATTGAAAGTAAACGTTTTTTAGTTAGAATTTTGGGATTAGATATTAAAATACCATTATTTATTATATTCAGAGCTTTGGGTGTTGAAACAGATAAAGATATCTTAAATATGATAATATATGATAATGATAGTGATACATTAAAAAATAAATTGCTAGATGTATTACAAGATACTATAAAAGATTCTATGCCAATATATACTCAAAAAAATTCATATAAATTTTTATCATTAAATACAAAGGGAAAAGAAATAATAAATGTAATTGATATATTAAATAATAATTTTTTACCAACATACGAAACTAATAATATTGAAAAAGCCAAATATTTAGCATATGCAGTTAGAAAGATAATATTAACACATATAAATGTTATAAAAGAAACAGATCGCGATTCGTATGCTGTTAAGAGAATTGATACAGCCGGACCATTATTATTAGAATTATTTCGGGAATTATGGGGTAAATTTCAAAAAAATATTTCTTTAAAGATAGATGCTGAATTTAAATTTAATTTTGATAAGATTGGAAAAGATATATTTAAGATAGTCGATAGTAATAAAGATAAAATAATAGATAACTCAATTATGAATCAAATTAGCAAATCATTTGGAAGTGTATTTGGTTCGGGTGTATCAGCAAAACAAGGTATAGTTCAAGATTTAAATAGAAATTCTATGTTAGGTGCATTATCCCACATTAGAAGATTAATAACACCACTGGCTGCCGGATCTAAAACTATTGGTCCTAGAAAATTACACGGTTCTCAATGGGGGTTTGTTTGTCCAACCGAATCCCCGGATGGTGGAAATGTTGGTATAGTGAATCATTTAAGTATTATAAGCACTATATCATTTAACATACTTGAAAATGGAATAATAGAATGTTTAAAAGATAATGATTTATTAGAATTAAAAGATAGCATCAATAAAGATTTATATACACACTCAAAAGTATTTATGAATGGTAAATTAATTGGATTTCATAAAGAAGCAGAATTTTTAGTTAAATTATTAAAATTATTAAAATTAAATAGTATTATTAATATTTATACATCTATATCTTGGAATATAGATTTAAATGAAATATATATATATACTGATTCTGGGAGAATTGTCAGACCAATTTTAGTATTAAAATATGATAAAGATGGAAAAAAAATAAATGATTTAATTCAGGGGAAAAATGAACTTTTAGAAAATTGGGATAAATTAATACATGGTTATTTATATGGTAAAGAAGATGTATCTGTATATAGTGATGATTATTATAAACAATATTTGGATGATATTAAGAAAAAAGAAGATAATTATTTGGAGTTTTTACAAGAAAAAGCAAGTCCTATAGAGTATATAGATTCTACAGAAAGTGAGTTTTTATTCATAGCAAAAGATATTTATTCAATTGATAAAGATTATACCCATTGCGAGATACATTCTTCATTAATACTTTCACCTCTTGCTTTACAGATACCATTCCCCGAACACAGTCAATTCCCAAGAAATGTTTTTTCTTGTCAACAAACAAAACAAGCTGTAGGCGTATATTCAAGTGCTTATAATACAAGGTTTGATACATTTGGACATGTATTATCATATCCTCAAAAAGCACTAGTTACTACAAGGTATAAAAAATATACAAATGTAGATAAATTACCTAATGGTGAAAATATAGTTGTTGCAATATGTTCTTATTTAGGATATAATCAAGAAGATAGTATTATGGTAAATAAGTCTTCAATTGATAGAGGTATGTTTAATTCAATGTATTTTAGAAGTTATGAAGACAATGAAGAAGTAAATAAAAGTAATAATACTAGTTTTTTTAGTAATCCAAATCAAATGAAAAATAATAAAATAAAAAATATAGATGCTTATTCTAAATTAAATAATGATGGTATTGTTGAAGAAGGGACATATGTTAAATACGGGGATAAGATAACATCTAAATGCGAAAAACATAAATTACCGGATGGCACTGAAACAACTGTTATTTCCGGAATGAATATTAATAGAGAAACAAGTGGAACCGTGGATAAAGTCGTTATAACTAGAAATAAAGATAATCTAAAAAAGTGTAAGATAAGAATATATAAACAAAAAATCCCAACAGTTGGCGATAAGTATGCGAGTAGATGTGGACAAAAGGGTATGTGTGGTATGGTCTTAGAACAATGGGAAATGCCATTTACGAAAGATGGTATAGTCCCCGATTTAATGATAAACCCCCATGCTATTCCAAGTCGTATGACAATTAATCAATTCTTAGAAGTTGTTTTAGGTAAAACTTGTGCTATTACAGGTCATTTCGGAGATGGCACGCCGTTTCAAAATAATAGCGTAGAACATTATGCAGATATGTTAGGGAAATTAGACTATGAACAATATGGTAATGAAGTAATGTATAGTGGAATAAATGGAGAACAAATTAAAACATCAATATTTATTGGTCCAACATATTATCAAAGACTTAAGATTATGGTTGCTGATAAAATGTTTTCAAGGGCTACCGGTCCAATGCAAATGTTAATTAAACAACCCGCAGCAGGCAGATCAAATGGAGGCGGTCTTAGAATTGGTGAAATGGAGAGGGATAGTATATTAGGTCATGGAACAGCTGGGTTCTTAAAAGAAAGTATGATGGAAAGAGCTGATAAATATATGGTTCAAATAAATAAACATACTGGATTAATAGATTATGATAATAATTCTTCTGAAAATTGTGTTAATATAGCAATACCTTATGCAATGAAAATGTTATTACAAGAACTGGAAACAATGTCAATAGCACCTAGAGTAATTATAGATGAAAAAATTAATAATGAGACTATATTTACACATATAAATGAATTATATAATAATATGAATTCTGAAAATATGAATACTGATAATATGAATTCCGACCCAATTGATGGGGTAGTCCTTGATGATTATTAAATTAATTTAAAATTAATTTGAATAATTTATTATATCTATTACATTAAATATATATAAATGGAAATAATTACACAGGTTACAAAATCAAGAAATATTATTAAAGAAATATTATCTGAAGATTATGAAATAGATAGTATTCCCAATTATACTGAAGAAGAAATAGATAAATTATATAGAATTGATATTAAAAAAAGCAATCCATTTAGTATTTTAGGGTATGGTATATCGTGTAATATGAGTATAAAACACAAAACAATTCCAGATCATTATATTCATGTTTTATATTATAATTTTCCAGAAATTGGTAAAAGCAGTTCAAAGGTTACAAAAACTATTGTAGATAAAATAACATCGCTATATATTAATGAAGCAATTAATTACACAGATAATATCATAGTTATCATAAATGAAACTATAAGTGATACAATCAATAATATGGTAAATACATTAAATATCCAGTTACATAATAACTTTAATTTGGGTGAAACTGAAATTGGAAAAAAATTACAAGAAAAAAATATTAATCTTCAAAGTAAGCATTTTAGATTTGTTACATTATTTAATGTTAAAAATCTACAATTCAATGCTTTGAACCATGACCTTGTTGATAAACATATAATTATTAGAAATACAGACGAAATTAATAAAATTTTAAATGTGTGTAATTGTACAATAGATCAATTGCCAGTTATTTCACAGGATGATGCAATTGGTAAATTAAAACTAATCCGTAAAGGTGATATATGTAAAATAGAAAGAACAAGTAAATCTACCGGTCAATATGACTATTATAGAGTTTGTAAATAATATTATCTAATAATTGAAGAAATTAACAATTCATCATATAAATCTCTATTTATATATTCTTTTTCATATACTTTTTTATTATCTTCTGCGATATTTTTTGTATAACTTATAATACATAACATTATGCCAATAAATACAAATAATATTGCTATATTCATAATATATATATTATATAATATATTATAATTATATGTCGTTTGTTTTACGAGACGAAACTATTATTATTATACTTAAAAGAACCATAATTAATACGACAATTAATAATATCATCCACCACGACCACCACCCTGTTTCTACACATACACCCGTTTCTTCACTTTCTTCGATATCACATTCTTTATCCTCACCACAATCAATGTCCTCTTTGCATATATTTTCAACGCATATTTTATCTTTGCACATAAATTCTTTTTCACAATCATCTTCATCTTCGCATTTTTCTTCTTCATAACATATATTTTCTTTGCATATATGTCCACCTTCACAATCATCGTTTTCTTCACATTCTTTTACTTTTTCTACACATACTTTACCTTCGCATATCCAATCATCTTCACAATCGTCGTTATTAGTGCACCGTGTTTCATTTCCATTTCCTTCTTCCACGCATACTTCACCTTCGCATATCATCTCACCTTCACAATCTTCATTATTTTGACATTTTGGGCCATTTTCCATTCCTTCCTTAGACCAGAGAGAAGCACTCATATAACCACCAATAAACAACAATATGTATATTATTATTTTTTCTAAAGTTTTTCTATTCATTATATAATATAATATAATAAAATGGAAATAATTAATTATGAATATGAATTAATTGATAATTTATACGAACGATATAACTTAAACAATAATATAAATCATAAAAATTTAAATGAATATTATATTTTTAATTATATTAGATATATAAAAAAAACACACGATTTAATAAAAAATGGATTAGTAGGTAAAAATGTCTATAACAAAAATACAAGACAAACAAGTTCCGAAGAAACAAATACAGAAACAAAACAAACAGACACCGAAACAAAACCTAATACAGAAGAAAAGATAAAAACAAAATCAAGATTAGAAGATCCTGAACCTGAACATGAACCTGAACATAAACATGATCCCGAACCTAAACCTAAACCGATACCTAAACCCGTAGAAAAACCCCAAAATATAGATATTAATTATAGAGATAAATACATGGTTAAAATTTATAAAAAATGTTTAATGAAATGTCATCCAGATAAAACAAAGATAACTTTTAGACATAAATTATTTTTGTTATTACAAAAATCTTATGAAAATGAAGAATTTTATATAATAATATTAATATCAAATTATTTAAATATAAGTATAAATATTCAACAAAAACATGTTAAAGTATATGATTTTTTTTTAAATTATATAATACATAAATATAATGTATCCATAAATTGATAATTAGGAGTTAGTATCCAGAGAGTTAGTATCCAGA
>Ga0307488_10003026_pt1 | contig 14103 bp, 15 predicted proteins | sample SB02metaG_FD_202248 | JGI IMG/M metagenome (GOLD analysis project Ga0307488, IMG submission 202248) | Sea-ice brine microbial communities from Beaufort Sea near Barrow, Alaska, United States - SB 0.2 | ecosystem: Environmental > Aquatic > Marine > Coastal | place: USA: Alaska | collected... | reverse complement strand
ACATGCAACCTGTTTGCTGTTGCAGCCGTAACCTTTAAAACTTCATCCGCTTGAACCACCAGAGGAGCCGTCAATAACTCAACCGTGCCCTTAGCTCCAACCGCCTTGTCCTTATACAAACTAAAAATGCTTGTTCCGTTGGTCAACGTTAACGTCAGAGTGTCCGCGTTGTTGCTGTCCTCTGATACAAGGATAGATTTTATAATCGCGGTAGCAAACGGGCCACACGTATAAAGTGTGGTTGCGTTCGTTGTTGTTAGATCAACCTTTGCGTTTACATATGCGTTAGCCATCAGCCCATAAACCAGCTTAGTGCAGTCGTGTCATCGTCTGCAACTTGTTGAGTGTTGTTGAACTGATTCAAAAACACAGAGAAAGATCGAACCACCTCGTTCAAATACTCTTGCTTGTATTCTTGAGGCGGTATCGGAAAGAATGGTACAGGGGTGCTAGTAGCCATTATCGTCTCCCGTCTGGTCTAATGTCAACACGCGGCACACCTAATCTCCAGAGGACGTTTGCGTCTGTAGATTGTAGCTTGAGCGTAAAGCTGCGACCTCTTAACCGTGTAAAGTATTGATCTGTATATTGATCCACAGGTGAGCTAGATGTTTTTGACACCGTGTTGGTTGAACTGTTCTGGTCTATCTGCCCCGGAAAGTTCTTGGTCTCCATAATAAAATCTATAGAAGAAGTGTCTACAGTTTCTCTAAAGTTAATATCCGGTATTACCCTGCTTATAAAAGAAAACTGATTGCCTTCTGTAATAGACATGTCTCCAGACTTAATAAACGAAGTCATAGCAGAGCCGTCATCCTGTGCGCCCACCTCTTGGTTAAACAAAAAGTTTGTAGCTCCCGCCGCTAAAGGCAACGAAGAAATACCCCGATCTAACCATGCCGTTCTAGCTAGGTTTCCTATAAACCAAAGCTTCTCAAGGTAGTTGTAAACAACATACCTGTCGTTTTCGTTTGAGTCCGCAGAAGGGTAAAACCACCACACCTCGGAAAAGGACACGTTAGCTCCCGCAACAATCTTATCAAACTGAGACACGTTAATGTCGTTAAACACATAGTCCCTAACAGTGCAGGGTATTCTTTGAACCGCACCCGTAAACGCATAGAACTCTGCCGAACCCATCCAAAACACGGCATCGTCCACCGCAACCGCAGCCTTGGGACTAGCGATGGTAATGTTATCAGAGATTAAGTTTATACCAAAGGTAAACGGCGGTCCAAGAAACTGCATTGCGTGGATAGAAACATCTGTAAATACCAGTATTTGCTGCCGTGTTTCTACAGCTTGAATAATCTTGGAGCCAGAGCTTATACGCAAATCACCCGCTGTATTAGTCGAAGTAGGATACCAATCAACAGGGTTTTCCTGACTACTAAACCGTATCAACAACGGGTCTTGAACCCCATTGCCGTCTGTCGCGGCAGACGTAGCGCCAAGGCCATCCGCACCAAAAGCAATTACATGCCTGTCTCTGTCAGATAAAAGAATCTGTGTGGCTATTAAAGGAATCGAGGTGCGTGTGCCAAGGCTCAAGGAACTATCCGTTAGAAACTTGGCTCTCGTGCTTGTGCTATTGCTTCTATCCCAGTAATAAATCCTGCCGTTTCTTTCGTTCAACAGCAAGTCTTCTCCAAAGTTGTCTTGTGTCCAGATACGAAGGTTTGCAGACGGCGTAATTGTACCTGAGATCAAGGCTAAACCCCATCCAGAAAAGTCATCTGCTGCAGAAGCGTTGCCAGAAGCAAGCCGCACGGCAGAACCGTCCGCATGTGTCGTGGCAGTAGTGCCTTTATGACCTCTAGTACAACCCGTTAAGTTGTTAGAGCTTATACCGCCCACCAAAATAAGTTCTGTGCCTATCATAATAATATCGGTAGCTACAATGCCCGTGGAACTGGTCACCGTAATCGTTGCGTCACTGTTAGAAAGAGTGCCGCCCTCATTTAAAGTAGTGGTGAGCGCCCCTGCCGTTGTTCCGCCCCAAGCACCAGCGCCCCAACCAGTCCCAAACACAGAACTGTTTAACGCGGTGCCGATCTGGTACGTTCCAACAACGCTGCTTCCGCCATTGCCTGTGTCGCTGCCGTTTGCTGCAACAGCGGTAGCATCTAAACCCCCAGATACCGTAATACTTTCAATCGTGGACAATGTTCTTGCCGATATTTTATAGGTGTTACCATCCACAACCTCAGTGACCTGATATTCTTGGTTGAGAACATTAGCCGTTATGGTTCCCCCCAGTGTAGCCGCACCGGAAAAAGTAACAAAGTCAGTAGCCACACAGCCATGACTTGTGTCCGTTACTGTAATTACAGAAGACCCATTGGTTGCAGAAAACGTGACATCTCCCGCTGAAGTTGTCTGCCGTATAGGGGTGACATCTTTAAAATCCGTTCCTTGTTTAATGTAGAACTTTAACTCGGTTCCAAGCCCTAAAAACTTTTCGCCGTTCAAGGCTACAAACTCGTGCATCCCACGGCACAAACCTAAAAAAGCATTGTTTGAGTTCTTCTCCCAGCCGTTAAGCTTTTCAGGATACCCAAACCGAAACCGCACTTTGTCACAATCTACCCAGCCGTTTTCCTCAGAGAACGGGGTAATTTCTTTGTTAATTCCGGGTTTAAACTTTAATTTTGCTAGTGGCATAACACCCTCACGATTGTGCGCCGTAGATAGTACCGTTGTTCGTCAGTGTAAAACTATTGCCGTTTGCTTCAATTCCCTTGCCGCCAGCACCGCCAACGGAGCCTGATAAGCCGTTGCTGCCCCCCGCCGCGCCCCAACCGCCGCCACCGCCTGACCCATTAAGGGGTCCACCACCGTCATTGCCGTAGTGTGTGCCGTTACCTCCTGCACTACCGCCTGAACCGCCAGCGCCTGATAAGCTGTTACCAGCAGCGCCTCCTGATCCGGGGAGTATATAACCACCCTGTCCACCAGTAAGACCCCCTGCAAAAGATACCGCTGCTGCGCCACCACCTGAGCCGCCACCCAATCCACTGTTTCCGCTTAACCCGCTCTGGCCTAATCTTGGTGTTACAGGCCCTCCACCGCCACCCGCGCCACTTCCCGGTCCACCGTTTCTACCCTGCGCCCCAGAACCACCGCCGCCAGCTATATAGGCACCAGAGTTGTTGATAATTGTAACCCCTGAAGCGGTTATACTAATGGCAGGTCCACCCACGGCACTTTGCCCCGTTCCGCCCTTACCAACAATAAACCCGCTGTTCTGAACAGTGATGCTTGCAAGGTCTATAATTAAAGCCGCCGCCCCCGTAGAACTAGACCAAAGGTAAAAGTCTTCGGGAATTATTAGTGTACCCCCTGCGGTCAAGCCCGAAATTTCTGACGCCGTAATGTCACTGTTGTTATCGTAACCATTAATCGCAGTTAACGAAGGAAGCGTAATCTCACGACTTGCGCCATACCACTCGTTAAAGGACATTGATGCCCCAGATGATTTGCCAATTAAAACACGTATGTCTGAGTCATTAATACTAGCCGTAGACCCAGAAGACCCTCCAGCTTCAACATGAATCTGGTTTAACGATATTGTACCAGAACTAGGGAGTGTCATTACACGCTTCCAAACGCAGTTATGTTGCCAGTAACAGTTAAGTTACCAGAAGTGTCCAGCTTCATTTTATTGCTGCCGCCGTAGCTAAACACCAAGTTGTTACTTGAGATAGTTGCAACCCAGTTGTTTGCTCCAGCCGATAAAGTTAACGTAGAACCAACATCTAAAGCACCGTCGATATCACCCGCACCCGATATGTCCAACGTAGCCGCGTCTAACTCACCTGTAAGCGTCAGGTTACGCAGGCTTGCCACATCCTTGTTCGCGTCCACAGTGACCGTTTTACTAGCAACAACCGTTCCAACCGCAGCGCCAGTGTCATTGTAGTTCAACTCAGCCGCTGTAGCAGAGACAGTAGTACCCGAAATAGAAAATGCGTCTGTCTCCAACGTACCGTCGATGTCCGCGTTGCCGCTAATATCTAACGATGCTGCGTCCAACTCACCCGTAAGCGTAACGTTTCTAAAGCCTGTAATGTCCTTGTTGCTGTCAACAACAACCGCCTTGCTGGCACTAACTGTTCCTGCCGTAACATCTAGCTCCGTAATGCCACCAAGAACACTGGTAAAGTCAGTGACCGCTGCCCCTGAACCTGCACCGTCAGCCAAAATAATTGCGGACTTGGTTGCGGCAATAGTAACATTGGCCCCCGACCCCTGCGTGATTGACAAGGTTTGGTTCGTGCTGTTGAGGATCATATAAACTCGGGCTTTGTTATTTTGCTGCAACGTAACTGTGCATGTACCGCCCGGAGACCCTGTAAACTTTATAGCTTTGTAATGACCATTCGACAAAACCGATGTGGTTGACAACTCCAAAGTATATGAAGTGGCAGACAGAGCAATTGAAACAAACCCGTTTGAAGCGCGGTCTATAATATCAAAGTTGTTATTGGTGCTGTCGCCCCATGTGCCAGACTCATCACCCGTTGATATTTTCTTGAGCGCGTTTGCTGCAGTGTATGTAGCCATGATGTGACCTCAACTATAAATTTAAATAGACTATACCCATACTTCTGCTTCTAAGCAACTACGCAGCGATATCCTCCCAGCTTGGAGACTGAGATGGCGTAATAGCAGAGAATCCTGAAGACTGAGAAGGTGTAATAGCAGAGAATCCTGAAGACTGAGAAGGTGTAATTTCTCCCCAAACAAGCACCTTATTAATAAGGCCAGTAGCTTGAACGCCTGTTACAGATATTTCTGCAGAAACGCCCACCGTTCCAACCGCACTTGTAGCTTGAACGCCTGTTACAGATATTTCTGTGTCAACGCTTACTGTCCCCACGGCACCAGTAGCTTGAACTCCCGTAACAGTAGAATTTAGCGTGTCAAACCCCGCGATAGAGTTGTCAGCTAGTGGGGAAAAACCTAACATCAGTCAGCCTGTGCGTCTATCATCTGCTGATATGCAGTCTTAATCGCGTCTGTCCACACGGCATTAGCTATTGCTTGGACCTCAGTGGACTCACCAGAGATGTCTGTGTCTGCCCATGTGTCATCTGATTTAGAGCATGGTGCTAGTACATGTCGGCTGAACGCACGGCTAATCTCAACATCGTCACGCTTGATGACCGTGGCTGTTCTGATCTGTATCATTTTGTGTTCTGATACGATCTCGATTTTGTCTTGAACTGTTTCTTCTGTTAGTGCCATGATGGCCTCCTGTGTTTATCGTGGCGTTGTTGCCACCTGACTACCCTGTGATCCAACAGGGGTGGTTATGCGGTTCTATATGTTATTGCGCCAATTAGTCGCCCTGTCATTTGCTCGCTTGCGCTACCAACGTAAAAAGAGGCTTGTGTGCTATTTGGGTTTAAGTGAAATACAGTCCCATTATTATCAGTAGCGTAACCGTGAGTTCCTGCATAGTTAGACCCACTATCTGATGTAAATGGAAAGTTTCCAAGTTTGTTGGCGTTACTGCCAATATTTGCGTTATGACTAATATCAAACCAACAGGTAACTAAATCACCAATCTTATAATATCTAGCTGGACTAGTTTGAGACCAATCATTACCAGAGTGATCTTGCGGAGTCCAATTTCCCGACTCTAAGTCATCCAGCTTATTAGCCGCCCCAGTGCCGCCGAGGAAAACACCGCCGCTGAGGTAGAGGTCTTTGAAGCGTGAACCAGAATAGCCCAAGTCAAGAAGGTTATCTTGGACTGAACCTGAATTGCTGATAGGTATAATTGCTGTGTCTGTAATTCTTGCACCACGGGTATCACCAACAACATCAAGATGCCCAGAGTAAGTCCCAATACTCCCCACCGTGGTGCCGTCTTTGCGGAACGAAACAATGTCACCGTCAGACCCTATGCGGTTCAGATAAGACACAATGTTGGTGTAAGCGGCTTCAAACCAACCACCAGCATTTACAACAGTGCCAGTTGCAGATGAACTATTGCTAATGTTAGTCGTAGTAGTCCCCACCAACAGATTACCGCTGCTGTCTAGTATCATCTTAACATCAGCAGCAGCACTAGCACCTGTTTTAAACACCAACTCAGTAGCATTATTGTCAGCAGCAAACGTACCTTCAGCTACAGCTTCAATGGCTGCGGCTGTTAGATTAGCATCAGTGCCACTAGCTTCATCAGGTGCCTTGAACTCAATCTTGCCCAGCACACTGCCATCGGTAACAGTGGTGTCTGATGTCTCTAGTTTAAGTACACCGCCTGTGGCTAGTTCAAAAGTACCAGCGGCTAAATCTCTTGCTCTAGTCATGTGTGATTATCCTTCCAATGCCGTCAGGCGTGTCTCAATAGATGCAAACCGCTGCTCATTATATGCTGCTACGAATGACAACAACTCAGGGTATCTAATGCCCATCCTAGTTTTGCTAGTTGCCCCCGCTGGTGCTTCATCTTCTGTGTCATATGTATCTGTGCGAGTGTAAGCATCAACTGCTTCTACGGCTTCTGTTATTAGTCTCTGCTCTGTGCGTTCTTCTTGAGCCTCAACTAAAACATTACCTTCTTCGTCTAACTCTTCTTCAACTGCTGCAATAACAACATCTTCAGTGACTTCATCTTCAGCTTCAACAGCAGGAACATCAACGTCATGCTCCCACCAAGTGCTTGAGATAAACAGTGAGTAGTCACCAGCGTCTAGGCTCTCAGCAGTGAATGCAGCTTGTACGTCTTGGGCTATAATACCTGTGTGAGTTCTTGCATCATTACCTTTAGCTGCAACTTTGTCTTTCCATCTGAATGTTTTAAACAGGGCTGAGATACGTTTAGCTACCAGCATTTCGGCTGAAGTAAGTGCAGCTATGTCTTGCTTTTCATTGCGGTCAGAGGTTTGGATGGTGCCGTTGGTGGCAAAGATATCATCGAATCTTAATGCAGAAGCTCCTAAGTCCACATAATTATCTGCTGTTGCTACAGTGCCACTATTATTTTTAGCTGGGTAAATTGGACTTGCATTGTCATTAAAAAGAAGTGCGGCCCCACCATTACTAGGGGCAGCTATATATAGACCAGTACCTATAGCCCCCATACTCCCCACCGTGGTGTTGTTCTTGCGGAACTTTACAATGTCGCCATCTGATGTACGTCTGTTTAGAACTAAAGGTTCAGCACCATTTCTAGTTACTGTTAGTTTTTGACCACTGCTTTTAACTTTAAAACCGTCAGTACTATCATCTGAACTAGTAGTCCCCACCAGCAAGTTACCGCTGCTGTCGATGCGCATCATCTCTTTGTTAGTAGTGTTTTGGTTTGTAAAAGTAAAAGCACCTGCATTGCCAGAACCTTGAACCCAATTTATATAACCATCAGCACCTCCTCCTGTTCTAAATTGCATACCTGCAAAAGCAGAAGCGGTAGATGAAGGGTTTTCTAGTTTTAGCAACATATTAGCATCAGTTGAGCCAGTATCTGTTGTATATCCTACATTTATTGTTTCATTCAAATGTAATCTGTTATCTGGGTTAGACTCACCAATACCAACATTGCCTGACGAGTCGATGCGCATACGTTCTGTGCCATCGCCAGTTCTAAAGCGCAGAGCATTACCAACAGAACCTATGCCGTTAGAATAGTTGTATGTTGTGCCACTGTCTTTGAAGTACAAGTCGCTGTTTGAGGATGTACTTTCTATCAACCCTACACCGCCAGAACTTGACTTTGCATGGATTGTATAACTAGGCGTAACCCCAATCCCCAAGCTCTCCGCACTAGCATCCCAGAATAACTTAGCAGTGTTGCCTGTGTCCTCGTAGAAGCTAATGTCGCCGTTAGTTTGGAACTGTGCCATATTCTGAACAAAGCCACCAGAATTGTTGGCCTTTTGTATATATAGACTGCCACCTGTTTGACGCAGTCTGGTGCTTTGATTTGTTAAATCTGTTTCAATAAATGCAAGATATGTATCTGTACCAGAAAACGAACCATTTCCATCCACAGTCAGCCCATCAGCCGTAATTGTGCCAGTTACGTCAAGTCCAGTAGAGTTTAACGCCATTCTTGCGCCAGCAGCAGCCCTAAAGGTCATCGTGTCGTTTGAGTTTGTGTAACTCACTGAACCAGCATCAGTGTCAGTGTCACCCATGCGTAACTCAGACTCACCAGTGGAGGAAGAGTTTATTAATATTTGACTATAGCTATCGCTTGTTGTCCCAATCGCTAAATAATCAGCCGTAATTCCGCCTGTTACGTCAAGGCCTCCAGTAAACGTCTGAGCATTAACCTCAAAGGCAGTATAGCTAATTATATCACAGACATCCCCAGTACTAGCACCACTTGCAAGCACCACGTCTGACCCATTGGTAGCAGTAAAGTCAGCAGGGCTTAGGTGTGAACCATTAAGATAGACATCCAGAAAGCCTACCGTATAACCAGCCGTGTTAAACGTAGTCTGACCTGAAGTGGCCGTGAACGTTTCACGATGCTGAGTAGCCTGTGGTACAGGTATTGCGCCTAGATATCCAGCCATTGTTTATTTATCCTTACGAGTTTGCCGCAATAGCAGCATTAGCAGCAGTCATACTTTCTGTAGTCCAGTAGTCTTTTGCCACCATGAGTTGCAGATGTTCTACATTGCGAGACACTGTGTCTGCCCAATCTGCATCGGACGTATCCTCTGGTTGACCAGCATTAAGGAGATCAACTGAGTGGCCCATTGCTGTGTAGTGCTGTGCGATTTCTTCTGTGGTTGGTGTGTCAGTCATAGTTATGCTCCTTTAGCAAGCCATCAATACACATGGTACGCAGAACGAACCATCGTCATATGTGTTTGAAACGTGGGTTGAAGTTACTTTTGCGATTGTCTTGCCACGAACAATGTCATCGCCTTGTGGTTTGGCTGTGCCATCACCCGCTGACATGAGCAGATCACCTCTAGCAACGGTTGTACCTTGTGCAATGCGAATAATCATGTCGCCTGTCATAGCAATGTTCATATCATTGTGTTCATCATCTTCATCCCAGTTGACGAATACACCCGAAACATTTGGATCACCTTCAACTGATGAAACTGCCATACAGTTGAGCTGTTCGTTATCTTCAATGTAGGCATCTTTGTCTTCCGTTGCTTCATGTGACCAAACCGCCATCTGATCTAAGTTTGTTAAGACCGTGCCTTTTAACAACGAGGTATCTTTTGATCCATCTGAAAGCTGCGACCAACGTGCAAGGTGTCCACCATTGTAAGATACAGTTGTACCTGATACGCTAATTGTACCTTCAGTAACTCCTGCCTGTTGTAGGCCAATCAAATTTCCGTCATTAGAAAAACGACTAATTAAAATTGGTGCTGCGCCATCAGCAGAAAATGCTGCAATTCCAGCCTGTGCGGTTCCTGCTGTATTATCACCAAATACAATTCCAGCCACTTCGTCTGCGCAGGGAGTATTGCTTAATGTGTTGAACTTAAACCTACTGCTACCATCAATTCTTAGCCTAGGATTACCATCCCCATCAGACAGCACGATGTTGTTGCTTGCGGTGCGGATGTCCAAGCCGCCTTGGTTGCCGTTGTAAGAGCCAAGGATGGTGTTCTTGGAGCCAGTGGTTACTTTACCACCAGAGTATGTAGAGCCAGATGTTCTTGCCCCAACAAAACAGTTGTAAGAGCCTGTCGTTAGATCATCACCAGCGTGATTCCCAACTAAGGTATTGTTTGCACCTGTCGTAAGAACTTGACCAGCAAAGCCGCCGATGATCGTTTGATATGATCCTGTTGTAACTGCTTTACCAGCTTGGTAGCCAAGGAACATATTTTCTGCGCCAGTAGTATTAGCATACCCAGCCTTATAGCCAACTGCCGTGTTGTTGCTGGCGGTGGTGTTAGCTCGTAGTGCGCCTGTACCAACAGCTACGTTGTAGTTCCCTGTTGTATTGCGGCGTAGAGCTGATGTTGTGGTCCCATCGTAGCCACCTAAAGCAACGTTGCTACTGCCTGTTGTGTTTGCATACCCAGCAAATGCCCCAAGAGCAGTTATGGTTCCAGTAGTATTAGTATACCCAGCCTGATACCCAACTGCAGTGTTGTTGGATGCGGTGGTGTTGGAGCCAAGAGCATCAACGCCTAAAGCTGAGTTATAGGAACCTGTAGAGTTGATCTGTAAACTTCCTTGACCAACTGCTGTGTTTTCCGCACCTGTTGTATTTGTACCTAATGATGCTTGCCCTATTGCAGTGTTTTTGCTTGCCGTAGTATTAGCATCTAAAGCTAAACTACCTAGAGCTACGTTACTGAAACCAGTAGTATTACTATACCCAGCCTGATACCCAACTGCTGTGTTGTTGGATGCGGTGGTGTTTGCACTAAGTGCTGAAGTACCCAATGCGACATTCGCCCCACCAGTTGTAATTGCATCACCAGCTAGACCACCAATGATGGTGTTTTGTACACCAGTTGTGACGTTGACCCCTGCTTGAAACCCAACGGCTACATTGTAATTATCAGTGGCAGAAGTAAAGTTTTGATTAGCAAGTGCTGCCTGACCTATTGCAACTGATCTACTACCTTGAGTATCAGCCGATAATGCGTCTGTTCCAATCACCACATTACGCTGACCAACGGTAAGCGCATCTCCAGCACTACCCCCAATGAGGGTATTCCTACCTCCAGATGTTATTGCGGCACCAGCAGCATCACCCAACGCCACGTTAGCTGTACCAACAGGATAGTTCCCGTCTAGCTTGATTGTGCCGTCATTCACGTCAAGATCACCAGAAATAATAAGTGAATCTGCGCTTTCATCCCAAGTCATATGTCGGCTGGCAGTAGCACCAAAGAACTTAACGTCATAGCCTGTGTCGTTAACGCCAACAGATAACGTAGCGTCAATCTGCACAGCACCATTAATATCAACAGCATCTAAGTTAGCTGTACCACTAATATCAGCACCAGAGGTACTAAGGTTGACTGCTTTGCCGCCAATGTATCCAGCCATTATGTAATCTCCATATAACTCATGGTTACTGAAACCTTATCCGCAACAGAACAATCAATTTTAACAATATCGCCCACGTTAAGGTTAATCTTCCCGTCCAAAACAGCAAGCGTTGACCCAACAGGTATTGGTACATTCTTTACCAAAAACGCTGTTGTGTTTTGGGTTTGACTGGTTTGCGTTGTCGTACTTACAATCGTTACAGATGCTGTGACCTGTGATGTGTGAACGTTTGCCAGTGTAAGCCCAAGAATAATAACCGTGCTGCCAGACTGAACCGTGTATAAAGTTTCTGGTGTTCCAGAACTTGCAGGAGCAACATCCCTTGTGATTAACTTAAATGTATTAGCCATTTTTTTTCCTATATCACCCCAACGCAATCGCCAAAGCTGTCGCGTCATCTGTTGTTGCTACAATTCCAGTTACAGCAGGAAGCGTGAGAGTTACATCCGCAGTAGACGCGGGGCCTATTAATGTTACTTTGTTAGTTCCATTGTCAGTGTCTTCAAAGAACTCTACAAAGCCTGCGCCTGTAGCGCCGTTTTTTACAGAGATACCCGCGTTAGCAATGGGCTTTGCAGTGAGAGTTGCTACTCCAGTGACCAAAAGCGTAGATGCCATGTCAACCGCACCGTCGATATCCACCACATCTAAGTTAGTGGTGCCGTCTACGTCGATAGCACCGCTGATATCTAATGAACCAAACGATCCCACACCTGTAGTAGTAATGGCACTGGAACCGTTGTCGATAGCACCAAAGCCAGATGTTATAGAGCCTGAGTTTAAAGCCCCCACAGTAACAATGTTGCCGCCACCTACACTGTGGCTAGAAAAGTAAGTGGACACTGTATCCACGTTGGTCATACGCATTGTGCCTGCATCGTTCACCAACAGGCCATCGCCACTTGCAACCGCAGTCGTACCCCTAGACGTGCCACCGTCGATCAAGTTTATTTCTGTGGCTGTTGTGGTTACTGCCGTTGATTCCAACGTGAGTTGCCCGTCTGGAACAATTAAACCCGCCGCGCCCCCAAGTATTAAATCGTCAGCACTAGCGTCCCAAAGCATGTACGCGCTTGCGGTATCACCAAAGAATTTAACATCGTGGCCCGTGTCGTTAACACCCACAGAGACAGTTCCGTCAAACTGAGAAGCGCCATTAACGTCTAGCGTACCGCTTGTAATCAAGCCCGTTGTTGTTAGGGCCGACGACCCATCGTTAATAAATATATCTGCGACTGTGGCTGTGACAAAGACAACCGCCGTGCCACTAAGCGATATAGCGCTGTCTGAATTAGAGCTTTCAGTAACTGAGCGAGTAAGTGTTGTGCCGCTTGACGTATATGTCCCACTGCCAATTTCAAAATTAGTCCCATCCTCTATAGCATATCTAACAGTTTGACCGTTAGTTATTCCAGCATTAGCGAAAGTCTGGTAGCCTGTTGCAGCACTGCCCAAGGTAATCGTTCCAGTACCCGTGGTACTGGTAGACATTTTTGCACGATTTCCTAGAGATATTGCCATGTTAAGCTATCCGTATAATTGCGTTACTCGCGTCAGCGGTGGGAAAAACGATGGTGAAGTCCCCAGACGTGGCACCTTTATCGTCTCCAAAGTCTAAAACACAAACAGATGGATCACCAGATGCCGCCTCGTTAAAGATTAACGCACCGCGCACCGAAGAGATTGTTACGTTAGAAAACACCTCATCAGCAAAGTCAGTCAAAGCTGTTGTGCCGATAGTCGTTGGCGTCACGCTAGTTAAAAAATTACCTTTGGCCGTGTAATTTGTTCCCGTGATTTCATTGCTACTGCTATAGGCAGTAGTAGCTGCATTTAAAGTCGCATCGTCAGTATAAAGCGCCAACTTAAAAACATTGCTTGCCGCAGTAAAGTTATGTGTAGCCGTCATCAATTCTTTTTTGAACGAAGTACACAGGAAATTTCCGTTAAACGCCATTACATTTTCCTTATATATTCGGCCAACGTAGGATGACCCGCTTCTTTGATTGCATTATATACCGTAGTACGGTCACTTTGGATAGCCTGCTTCATATAGATGACCAGTAGCTTTTCTATGCTGTCACGATAAGCAATAGCCTGATCCCGCAAGGCAGGGTGAGCATCTTCGGAAAAGGCAACGATCTTACCTACGCAACGGTGCGCCACCTCTTCTGCCGTAAACCCGCGATTATCGGTAGTTTGAACACCCACCTTAAACTCTCCAAAAGACATGCTGTTCATTGTTTCTGCCTAATAACTTGACCAACACGGTAATTTTGCGTGGTTTCTTTGGCCTCACCCAATAACTTTAAACCAGCCAAAGACTCCTGAAACCTCTTGTCATACATAGCCATGACGTCCTGCTCACCTTTCATAAAGATGTACGCCTCTATTAACGAACCGTACAAAAGGCTTAACTCTGAATTTTCACTTAACCATGTTGTACCACTGTCTGATCCTGCCGTAAGGCTTGCGGGGCGGTACAAGTAGTGAAGCTCTGCCGTATAATCAACGTTTGGTGTTGGTGCTAAGATGAAGTTGCTAACATCAAACGTAGCGTAATATTTCGGCACACCTGTTGTAGCAGGGTCAGGGGTATAGCTTTGAACAAAGCTAACATCTTTAAACTCTACAAATCCGTAATCACTGCCACTAGTTACTGGGTCCGTAACAGTTCTTAAACTCAAAGAATAAGGGGCCAAGAAATCACTAGGCATTTTAAGAAACTTGTTTCCGCTGGACGCTATACCTGAAACGTTTTTTATAAACAAACTTAGCTGAACAGATTTTAAAATCCGTTCTTCCGCAGCACGTATAAACAGAGGGAGATTAGCTACAAAAGAAGTCTCCGTGTTCTCAGTGTAATCCTGCAACGCTGTCTTTAACTGCGCAAATGTAAAGCTCATGACGTAACCACCGTAACCTCTCCGACCTCCCCTGTAGATTTCAATCTGTTAGGAGTCAACGCCTCGTCTCCGTGAAAGCCAACAGGTCTAAAGCCGTACTGAATGTTTCTTTGAGCCTCTAAACCGCCCTCGGGTCGGGGGTTTCTCAAAGCTTGGGGATCAGCCCCTACCTTGGGAGGAAACAACTGAGGGTGCT
>Ga0307488_10003025_pt1 | contig 14104 bp, 22 predicted proteins | sample SB02metaG_FD_202248 | JGI IMG/M metagenome (GOLD analysis project Ga0307488, IMG submission 202248) | Sea-ice brine microbial communities from Beaufort Sea near Barrow, Alaska, United States - SB 0.2 | ecosystem: Environmental > Aquatic > Marine > Coastal | place: USA: Alaska | collected... | reverse complement strand
ACTTCTCAGCTCAACGTGAGCGCTTTTAATGTGATAGGGGGTGCCCGTAGGGGTTGTGTAGCCTGTTGTTAAAGGGGGTGTTAGGGGGTGTGTAGGGTGTGCAGGGTGTTTTTGTGTGTCAGACACGGCTCAAGTTGAGCTGAGAAGTGAACTAGTGTAAGCTCCTGCCCCCGATGCCGCTGGGCAGGGGATTAAGGGGAGGTGCGGGCCGCGGAACGCGCCCGCGCCGGGCGGGACGACGAAGAAGAGGGGGCTCGGGCTCTCGGTTCCCTTGGACGTGCCGCCCCCGTCGGCCTCGTTGCTGCCACCACCGCTTCCACCGGCGGCGGCGGCGGCGGCGGCGGCGGGGTAGAGGGACGGAGGCGCTGTGCAGGGAAGGTGGGGGCCGCGGGAGGCGCCCGCCGCCGAGGGGACGACGGCGGCGACGGCGGGGACCACGTCGCCGTCGGCGGGCGTCCCGGTTCCTTTTTGGAAGTGCCGTCGTCGGTGTCGTTGCTGCCATCCCCGGCGGCAGGAGCGGCGGCTCCGCCGTGCCGCAGCATCCTCCCCTTCGGAGATATCGCCGCCTCCTCTTCGTCTTGCATGACAGCGTATGTAACAGCGGCTTTCAGTGTGCGGCTTTCAGGAGCCGTCGCACGTCGCTTTTTCTTTTGGCTCAAGATGCCGTCTAAAACTGAGACCACTCATTCCATGGACCTCGGGACCGGCTGATGAAACTCGTCCATGAAAAATCTTTTCCAGTTTGCGAACTACAACAGGGGGGGCCGCCGCACTTCGAACGCAGCCGCCGGCGCCTCCACCTTCTTCCGCCGTTCTCTCACCCCGCCCACCCCCGCACTCCCGCACCCGCGCCTTCCGGATTCCCTCGCCACGCCGCTCCATGTCATCGCCATTCCCCACGCCCGGTCCCGGCGGCGGCCCCGCAGCCGCGCTTGCCGCACCCTCCCTTTCCCTATCTGATGGCCAAGACAACAACACCGACTCCCCTGGAGGAGCCCCAAAGTTGTGGGGGCTTCTCCGCAGCTGCTTCCCCGGAGCTGCTGCCACAGCTGTCCCCCTGGAGGCTCCGGAGCCGTCATCGGTTGCCGCGCTCTCGCTCTCTGGAGGCGGCGGGGGCGGGGACGACACTGACCCCGACCCCACCACAACCCCCAACCCCACCAACCCACAACTATCACTACCGGCGGTGGGCTCGCGCGTGCGGTGCGTGGGCCTGACGGTTGCGACTAGGTTGAACGACTGCCTGGGCCGCGTGGTGGGGCACGAGGGCGCGCGGGCGAGGGTGTGGCTGGACACGCCGCGCGTCTGGCCGTGGCCCCAGGTAAGGCCTGGCAGATGATATCCTCAAAACATCCTCAAAATATCCTCACAATGCGGCGTCCGGACAAATAGTCTCCGTATCCCACGGGCAGGGCGGGTCTTGCTGCCGCATCCACTGCAGAACAGCAAGGTGTCCATGCCGTGCCGCGAAGCGACACGTCGAGTCGTCCCACCCGCAGCCGTGCTTTCGCGCCCACCGCACCACCGCCAGGTGCCCGGCCCCAGCAGCCGCCGCGCACGTCGTCGCATCCCACGGGCACTGCGGATCCCGCGCCCGCGCCCACTGCAGCACCTCCAGGTGCCCGCCCCGAGCAACGTGGGCACACGTCCGCGCCTCCCATGGACATCCCGTGTCCTTGGCCCAAGCCATTAGCGCGACGGACCGGACGAAGTCCTTGACCTTGAGAAGCCCACCCCCCCGTGTAGAGGCGCACGTTGAAACTGAACGCGAAATTAACAGCTGTTTTTCGTATACATATTTCAGTCGCTGAATCATGCTGCCCACAATTCAACACGGGTTTCAATATGCACCACCCCGCCCCTGCGCCCCCGCGCGCGGTAGGCCGGAGGCCACAACCAACGCCCGACACGCGACGTTCCCCGCCCGCGCGAACAACGCGCGGTCCGTGGGGTCCGACCGCTCCAGCACCTCCTTCCAGGGGCTTACACTGGTTCACTTTTCAGCTCAGGCTGAGCGCTTTGCTTGGGATAGGGGGTGCGCTGAGGGGCTGTTTAAGGGGTGTGTAGGGGGTGTTTGGGGGTATGAGAGGGGGTTTAGGGAGTATTTTTTGTCAGAAACGGCTCAGGTTGAGCTGAGAAGTGAACGAGTGTGAGCCCCTGCCTCCTTCACGAACAGGTCGGGCACCTGGAGCACCAGGTCGAGCAGTCCGATGACGACGACCAGGTTCTGCGGCTTCACGTTGATACCCTTAGGGTGGGGGCCTGGCAGATATTGCACACGGCAGCGTCATAGGCGGCTATTACACTCTCAAGAAGCGAGGGTTTGGAACATGTCTTGCCGGATATTTTGAGGATATTTTGAGGATACTTTGAGGATTCGGGGCGGGAACCTGGAGATGTGTCAGTGGTTGCGGGAGCGCGGCTGCTGGTGGGGCCCACGAAACGGGGCGGGGTATGAACATGACAGCAACAATACGACTGCGTTCGCCGCTTACGGAGGGCACCTGGCCGTGCTGGTGTGGGCGTGGTACAGCGGTTGCCCGTGGGACTCGTTGACGACTGCATACGCTGCGCAAGGCGGGCACCTGGCGGTGCTGCAGTGGGCGCGGCGCAACGGCTGCCCGTGGTAAGATAGTGCAGGTTGACAGTTTCATAACCCGTTTTGAAAGCGCCTAAGGTTTCAACGCTTGAAACTACAATATAGTAAACTTCTTTCAACGTGTGGTTTCAATTTCAAGTTGCGCCGCTATACCGAGGGAGGAGCGGGTGTGCATGTGCGCCGCTGAGCGCGGCCACCTGGCAGGAGGTTCATTGAGAATAAGCGCTCGACCGGCGTTGAGTTCCAGCTCCTCCTCCTCCGCGCGTCTGTCTGAGCGTTAATCCTGAAGGTATGTATGTCATGCTCCGATCTCGACTCGAGTGCTTGTTCTTAAAGACCCTCCTGCCCGGAGGTTCTGCGGTGGGCGCGGGAGCAGGACCCGCCTTGCCCGTGGTGGGGGGGGTTGGCAGATATTGCTCCCCATGTCATAGGATGCCATTAGACTCATTAATCGACGATCCAAGATGCGTGTCGATGACCAGGCGTGAGAGAGAAACAGAGTGAGACGCTTCCGCGTGTATAAGAAGGCACCAGGCTTTCACCTTGGCCCCCGCGATGACCTGCCGTGGCGAGCACTGTGTGCCAGGCCCTCGGCCGTGGGACCGGAGGACCATCGACAGCGCCCAGATGAGTGGTCGTGCGGACATCATCCACTACGTGTTCGCCAACGGGTGTCCTTCAGATGCTCTTTCTTGGTTGGGCGGTGCAAGTTGGAAACCGTGTTGAACGCAACTGGTTTCATCTCTTTTAATACTGAAACATGATGAACTGCTTTTGACGTACAATTTGAACTGCTTGCGCCCTTATTCATTGGGATGACAGCGACAACGAGAACGACAGCGAGTTTGAAAGCGACTTTGATAGCGAGTTTGACAGCGACGTTGACAACGAATACAACGCCAACGACATGCAGAACGATGTCGACGAGTACATTGCGCTGATGATGAACGAGGGGGGCGCCCATGCCGCCGCCGCTGCCGCTGCCACCACCGCCACCACCACCGCCGCCGACGACGACGACGCCGACGGCGACGCCGCCCAGACCGCCACCGCCGCTGCCCACGACGATGACCAGGTGAACGACGCATAGTAATGAAGCGAAGCGAAGCGACCACGGAAAGCATTATGTTTAGACGCACGATAAGCATGTACGATGAGCATTTTGTTTAAACTGAGCGAGGGCAGAGATGTGAAGCCCGCGCCATGAGGTTCGTGGCCACCTCGCGAGGTGCCCAACATCTGTGTCAATACAGTCTCCGAACACTTTCAGGAGCTTCGTCATAGCCCCGCGAGAAGTACTCCCGGTCGTCTGCGGCCGCCTCCTCCGCCTCCGCCGAAGGCCTGGCACATACTGCTCGCCACGTCACAGGATGCCAAAAAGGGCCTGGCAGATACTGCTAGCCACGCCGTACTCGTAGGATGTCGAGTAGCCCAAGAAACGAGGGTTCACCATGTGTTGGATGACGTGGCGGGGCGGCAATATCTGCCAGGCCCAACCCGCAAACTCTTGATGAAGGTGCTGGCGCGTGGAAACCTCCGCCCCTCCGTGGAGCGGCGCAAGTTGAATTTGACAGCAATGTTTGAAAGCGCTTCATCAAATTCCAGCATAAGCGCTGAAATAGACGCGGTTAACCCGGGGTCAACCTGGGGTCAACCTGAGGTCAGCCTGGGGTCAATCTGGGGTTAAGCTGGGGTCAAGCTGGGGTCACCTTGGGGTCACCTTGGGGTGAAGCTGGGGTGAAGCTGGGGTGAAGCTGGGTTGAAGCTGGGGTGAAGCTGGGGTGAAGCTGGGGTGAAGCTGGGGTGAAGCTGGGGTGAAGCTGGGGTGAAGCTGGGTCGAAGCTGAGGTCAAGCTGGGGTCAAGCTGGGGTCAAGCTGCGGTCAACCTGCACCGCCCCCCCCACCTCGGGGGAAAAGATCACCTTCCACATCGTGCCGTCGGCGTTGTCCTATCGAGCTGCATCCGCCACCCCGGACCTTACACCCGTCCACTGTCCGGTTTGAGGTGTGATACATTTGTGGGATACATTGGGCAGTGTCGCTGACAAAACCGGGGACCAGGGAGAAAGCCTGGTGTATACACACGGAAGCGACTCTCCCTCTCTCCTCAGTGACTGACATGGCGTAGGTTGAGGCGAGAAGTGGAGCAGTAGGCGGAGTGAGAGAGACGCGTTAGTGTGTATGAGGAGGTACCAGGCTTCCGCTCTTGGCCCCCGTGAGAGAGAGAGAGAGAGAGAGAGAGAGAGAGAGAGAGAGAGAGAGACGCTTCCGCGTGTATAAGGAGGCACCAGTTCACCCTGGCCCCTGTGTCCCCATGAGAGGTGGAGGAGTGGAAAGCCCTGCCGTGGTCCAGGCACGCGCCCACCTCCGCCTCCATCCTCGCGGCCAGCTCGCGCAGCGCCACCTCCTCCGCCGCTACCGCCGCCACCGCTGCCGCCGCCACCGCCTCCTCCCACGCCGCCGCAGCCGCTACCTCCTCCCGGCTTTCCGCCGCCAAGTCCCCGCCTCCCGCGCCCCGCGTCCCGCCTCCGATACCTCCCCGTCTGCGGCGGAGGCGGAGGACGAGGCAGCGGAGGCGGCCCCAAGCTCCCTGCGCAGTAGATGAGGCAGCGAAGGCTCTGCTGCCTCCGCTTCGTCTCCCGCTACCTCCGCCTTCGCTGCCTCCACCTCCGCTGCCTTCAGAGGAGCTCGAGGCAGCCTCCGCTGCCGTGTCCCCTGCCTTCACCGCCTTCACCGCCTTCCTTCCCTCCGCTTCCTCCCCCGCCTCCTCAACAACCGCCGCCGCCGCCGCTGCCTCCTCCGCCGCCGCCGCCGCCTCCGCCGCCGCCACCTCCGCCGCCGCCGCCACCTCCAGCGCGCTTCGAATCGCCTGCCGGAAGCTGTGGTTGGGGATGAGCGCCGCTGAGATCGCCACGCCGGTCAACGGGCTCTTCACGCGCCCGCCTCGCGCGACCGAAGCACCCGCTGCCTTGAACCACCGCTCGATCTCCCGCCGCTCGTACGAGTGCCCGTCTGCCGCCACCACAGCGTCGCACATGAGGGCGCGCGATATGGGGCACACGAAGTAAGGGTGCGCCGCCGCCACCGCGTCGGCGCGGACCGCATCAGCGCGGCGCCGGTACGCCATCTCTGCCTCCACGCGCCTCGTGGTGTCAGCAGTCCTCAGGGTACCCTCTGTTGTGCCTGGCGGGAACGGGTGCGGGTGTGGGCTAGGAGACTGCCGAGCGGGAAGCCTCGGAGAGGAGAACCAGAACGCTCGCCTCGGGTCGGTGGCTCGGCATGTGAAAAGCTGACCGGTTTATTTCGTCACAACCACCTCGGGTACCGTTTTTCTTATCCAAGTTCGCAGGGTTCCTTTTACGGGCGCCCCTTCTCCTCCCCTACTTCCTCCTCCCCCTCGCATCGGCAGGAAGACAGCCGACTCTCGAGCCTCTATCTTGAACCACTCTCAAGTCTCTGCTTTGGACGACTCACGTTTGCCCGTGCGATCCCGCCAAGACAAAGACTCGAGATTGGAAGAGGCGCTCGATGGAAGAGAGCGACTCGATCGGCGGCGCCTTCGCTTCACCGGAGCTCGGTCGCCGCTGTTTACTGCGAGCTGCGCTCTGTCCCTCGGCGCATACTCAGCGTATCAGAGCCGCAGAGAAGCTCTCCACGAGACAGACTCGCGACACGCGCGTCTCTCTGCACCAGTGCAGCTTCGTCGCCGCAGGGGTGTTTTGCAAGCTGCGCTCACTCGACGCGAAATACAGCGAGACGCGAGAGACACCCACCAACCCAACACACGACCACCGCCGCGCCGCCGGCACGCCACGCACCATGGCCCGGACCCGCTCCTCCTCCACCACCGCCGCCGCCGCCGCGCTCGCGGTCGCGCTGTTCGCGGTCGCCCTCGTCCCGGCCCTGGCCTTCACGCCACAGCAGCTCCTCGGCCGGGCGCCCCCCCAATCGCAACTGCCAGCCGCTCAACTCTCAGGCGGGGGGAGGCCCTTGCACGACAGAGACTGGGAGCAGACGTTCCGCGGGTATAAGAAGGCCCAGGCTTTTCGCCCTGCCCCCCAGAGGAGCTCGTTGGGGAGAGGGATGTTTACTCGCTCCCTTGTCATATCGACCGGAGTGCAGATGGGGTAGCTGTGGTTTCGTCCCGGGGACCACTACTACGGAGCCACTACGGGAACCGGTGAAGGGGACAGGGCGAAAACTAGGTGCCTCTCACGTGCACTCGTCAGTCTTCGGGCAGCTGGAGGTAACGCGATTGGCGCGGGAACGGGGTGCGGGGCGAAAGCCTGGTGCCTCCTTCCTTGTACACGCGGAAGCGTCTCTCTGTATCTCTCGGGAGTACGCCTAGTTGGTAGTTAGTATCCACACTTGGTACCTCGAAGACGAAATTACGCTGCCATTGAATCTCGGTCCCTCCACGGCTGCATGGGAACGTGGTCTTCTGCGCGCTCAGGCGCACTATGAAAACGCACTCGGATTATGCTGACCGGGCCTTACTCGCGGTGGCGCCGGTGGAGCGCCTGTGCATCTTCGACTTCGATGACACTATCAAGGTGGGCCACGTCATTCACCACCACAGTGTGAACTGGTGCTCGCCACGTCATTCACCACATCATGGTGTACCAGACATCCGGTGTCCACATCGTGAACCGGTGCCCGTCACATTATTCACCACAGAGTGAACCGGTGTCCACATAGTGCGTAGGTGATCGCCATGTCATCCACCAAGATGTGCACCGGTGCACAATACGTCATCCACTACATAATGTGACCGAGCATGCTCGCCAACACTAGCCGACCCTCCACCCATACTGGCACCGGGTGTCCGACCCTCTATCCCGACCGGCAGCGGTTATTTTTCTTTTCGCATCCGCCCGGGGCGCGACGCCGCCGCCATCGTCCAGGAGTGCGAGGACAAGGGCTACGGCGTTGCCATCGCCACCGCCAGCTGCGAAGGTAGGGACGAGGACCATGCACAGCTGTGGCTGACGTCGATGCTCGTCATCGAGAGCCAGAGACCCCGCGTTCATAAGGAGGCACCAGGCTTCCGTCCTGGCCCCGGAATTTTCGTTGGTATTCTACCGTGCAAAATACATACCTCAACAGTCGATTTGACACCGAGGACCTTGTCATATGTCTATCCTTTTGATGTGTGTGATACAGCATACCGTGATACCATGCCTCGGGGTGAATATATTAGATGGGGTGGTGGAAGAGAAGGAGGATATGTACGGGTGTACCATAACCATACTGACGAACGGGGGATTAGGCAAGAGCCTAGTGCTGCCTTATACACGCGGAACGTGCTTGACGTGCATGATACCGCATGCTGTCCTCATGTGCCGGGGACTACATCAAGGACTTTCTGGCCGACAGAATTGACGGCGACATTTTCTCCGACCAGATGCTCGGCAGCGCGGCGTACCAGATAGGGCCTGGCGGATATTGCCCGCCACGTCGTCTGACTCATTGAGATGATCTTTTTGGGTATTGCTCGCCACGTCGTCCAACGCATTGACCAACCCTTGTTTCTGCATGACGTGGCGAGCAATATGCCAGGCCCTATCAGATGTTTCTCGCCATGTGGTCCGGTGCATCGAGACAGTTTCTTTCGTCAAAACGGCACCCCATGACGTGGCAAACAATATTCGCCAGGCCCTAGTACCAGAGCTGCCAGTACAACAAGACCGCGGGGCTCAAGAAAATCCTGAAACACTTCGGCCTCAAGTCCAAGCCCGAGTGCGCGGTTTTCTTTGACAACGCGTCCCACAATGGCAGGGTTTAGGGTTTGGGGTTTACGAATAAGGGTTTTAGAATCCAGAATTTTAGTGTTTAGGTTTCAGGGTTCAGGGCTTAGGGTTTAGGGTCTAGGTTAGCGCCACGTCCTCTCTCTCACGTGCATATGCTTTGGTAAGTTCTCCCACGGGAACGTATCACGTCGACTGTACGGCCAGGGAGGAGGATGCGGCGAGTGCTTACGGGTGAACTGGTCACTGGTACTAACACGATGAGCAACCGTCAGGGAACGAGTGGCCAGGCCAGGGGGGAGGACACGGCGTCCGAGTGTAATGGGGCCAGGGTGAAACCCTGGTGCCTCCTCATACACACGGAAGCGTATCTTTCTCTCTCGGCGCCCGAGTGTGTACGGGTAGAGTGGTAGATTACGAGCAAACATGCGTGGAATAGCCCGTGCCGCTGAGGCCTTGTGCAACGGTGATTTCTCGGAGGAGGCGGGGGTGCCCTTCATCAAGGTGAGGTGGTGCAGGTTGAATCGATGAAGCCTGTGTTGAAAGCGCCTGGAACCAGCCGCCTGAAACTAAAATATGATGAAATGCTTTCAATCTTTGGTTTCAGTTTCAACTGGCGTCCCTACATCAAGGTGGATCCCACATACGGGGCAGGGCTGAGCAAACAGCGCCCGTCACGTCACTCACCGCGCTTTAAGAACGGGAGATCGACGCGTCAGCGAGTGTGAGGAGACACCAGGCTTCCGCCTTGGCCCCCGTACCCACCACGCATTGAATTCTCGTTTGGTGAGTTAAGTGACGCCCTGTGACGAGACGAGCACGATCTATTGCCCAGGCCGTGGGGCCCAGCACGTTACCCATCTCGTTTTAAACCCTCGTTTGATGAATCATGTGACACTCTGTGACGTGGCGTGCGTGATTTGCCTGATCCTAATACGGGGTGCGGTGGGACGACTTCGGGCGGGGCATGAGTGCGCTGGAAAAGGGCTGCCCGTAGGGCACTGTGGACAAACAGTCTGCTGGGCGCGGAGCTGGCCGTAGGGCCTAGGGGCAAATTGTCTCGGCCTCAGCGGAGACGGGTGAGCGTGAGCCTGCTACATGCGGAATGCTCGGAGAATTTACCATGTAATATCAGAATCGGTGCAAGCTGGCGGCTTATCATCATCCGATGCATCGCGTATTCGCGTTCCGACAGCTACTGTAACATTTGACGAGTCCCAAGGCACTAACACGGTGATCGATCAGCCGGCCCCATCCACCAACCGGTATGGCGTTATGCTCATCATACGATACACACGGCCGCCACCAAGGGATATGCCGACAACCTTCCTGTGTGTCTGAGGCCGACTGCCGCAGCTGAATACCCAGACCACACCATGATGCGCCGGGGGCAGAGGTCGGGACGTCGACGACACCCCGCCCCCCGCCCACTGCCGCCTGCCGCTGTGCCCTGGCTGCCATCTTGGAGCTCCATGCGGAAAGGTTGGTCGCAACTGGTCCGGCCGGCCATCTTGCGTTTGAAGTGAAGAGCTACTCCCCCCTCCACCCGTGGCCCACAACCACCGCACAGCCACCGCCGCCGCGCCCACACCACTCCATACCTTCCTTCCGACATGCAAACCCCCGCCGCCGCCCCCACCGCCGCTGCCGCCGATCGCCCCCCGGACCGCTACATCGTTCGCCCGGCGGGCGTGCTCGCCGAGCTTCTGGGCGGAGCGGCCGAGTTGGGGGAGGACGAGTTGATGCTCAGGCTGCGGAAGCTAGGGCTGATAACCTACCCGTCCCCGCTGCTCGGGGGGCTGCTCGAGCTGTCCGAGGTTCTCGCGGCGGAGGTGCTGGCGCAGCTGGACCCCACGGATCTGGTGTTGCTTGGGCAGGCGGGGCGCGCGTGCCGCGCGGCGGTGTTAGCCTTCGCCGTGCCGCAAGAGGAGGAGGAGGAGGAGGAGGAGGATGAGGAGGAGGAGGATGAGGAGGAGGATGAGGAGGAGGAGGAGGAGAGTACGAGCGACGAGGGTAGCGAGGGAGGACCGCAGGCTTCTGTTGAAGTTCAGGATCGAGGATTTTGTCGGGTCTGTCGAGCGGCTATCTTGGGCCAAGGCGCGGGGGTGTGCGTGGAACGAGCGTGTTTGTGCGCTCGCCGCTCGGGGCGGGCACCTGGAGGTGCTGAAGTGGGCATGGGAGCACCGTTGCCCGAGCTCGTATGTGTGTGTGTCCGCCGCTGAGGGCGGGCACTTGGAGGTGTTGCAGTGGGCGCGGGAGCATGGGTGCAAGTGGGACGCTATGACGTGCTCGCAAGCCGCCAGGGGAGGGCACCTAGAGGTGCTGAGGTGGGCTCATGAGCACGGTTGCCCGTTGAGCTCGTCCACGTGTTCGCATGCCGCTTTCAGCGGGCACCTGGAGGTGCTGCAATGGGCGCGGGAGCACGGGTGCGAGTGGGACGAGACTAACGTGTACGACCGCCGCGTACGGCGGACACTTGGAGGTGCTGAGATGGGCGCACGAGCATGGGTGCCCGTGGGATGCGTCCACTTGTTCGTACGCCGCTCAGGGCGGGCACCGGCACGTGCTACAATGGGCGCAGGAGCACGGCTGTCCGTGGGATGTGATGACGTGCTCAATCGCCGTTAGGTACGGGCACCTGGAGGTGCTGAAGTGGGCGCGGGAGCACGGCTGTCCGTGGACTGCGGCGACGCGCGACGCGGCCGCGACCCAGGGATATTTCGACAACCTTCCTTTGTCTGTCTGAGACCGACTGTCGAGCCTGAATACCGCCATGGTGCGCCGGGCAGAGATCGGAACGCCGGCGAAACATGGAATCGAAGATCAATGACTCTAGACGATGCGCGTTCTCTTTCACTCATGAACTCTTGAGCTTCCAGTGTGGCCAAATAACAGGATCTGCAAGTGCTAATTATAGCTCCGCGCAAGCGCATGACAAGGTGACTCCGCCGATTTGTCATGTCCAACCGTCACGTATTGAGCTACAATAGGCAGGGGTGCTTGGCGATATTAGCTACAGGTAGCTTCACCGATACTAGCTAGCGTCGCAGATGAAACTCTGTCGATCGGGCTCCGCGTTCTAGTACTAGTGCTCTAAAAACAAGAGGACCCCTCCTCGCAAACCTCAAACGCCCTCTTCGTAAAAGTGTGACTAAACTTCATCGAACCCCCTCTTCCCAAACCGCAAACGCCCTCGTCGTATTTGTGTGACTAACGTTCATCGAACCTCAAGGCGCTCGCATGGTGAGCATCAACCGACCCCATCCGACATTTCAAGCAAACGCGAGCGCCTCCGCCCCCCGGCACTTACTGTTCATTATCCCTTGAGGATGACCTTCTCCTTGGTGTAGCGGCGCAACTTGAAATTGAAACCAGAACTTGAAAGCAGTACATCAAATTTCAGTATCAAGCGCTGAAAGCAGGCGCTATCAACCGAGTAGCACGTGATAAGATTACAGAGGAATACACACAAGCGCTGAGTCAGACGCTCAATCGCCGATGATGTCTTATTCCGTGCTTGCGAATACGGGTGTCAAGCTGCACCGCCTCACCTTGGCGGTGACGAGCTCGCCAATCTTCTTGACGGCGTCATCGTGCACCTTCTGCATGCTTTTCTCCTCGCTGTAGCGGCGCACGTTGTAATTGAAAGTAAATTTTGAAGGCAATTTATCGTATGACATGTAAAAAAGACGAGCCCACGTTCGAAAATGTGATTTCGGACATTTTAACGGAAGACGTCTTGACTGAACATATATTTTCGAACGTGGGCTTGTCTTTAAACGTAATTTCTAAATCCTAGCGCTTAGTTTTAGGCGTTCTCAACATGGGTTTATTCGGTTCACCCTGCACAGCCTCACCTCGCGCTTCCTATCGTCCTCCCCGTTCACCAGCTTCTTTATCTGGTCGAACCCCCCCGTGCCAGGGCCCCCTGCATTTATTTCATCTCATTTTATAACGAACGTTCATCGAGCCCCAAGGCACTCACATGGTGAGTATTAACCAAACCCATCCGCCGGTCCGAGCGGCCGTAACAAACGGCAAGATGGGATGAGGCCAATGAATACCTCAAATCTGTTTTTGAGTACCAGCTGAAATATGAAGTGGCGGGTTGGGCCGTGCCGCTTGCGTGCGTTGCGCACTGAGATCTTGGCCGCCTCACCCGCGCGCGCCGCCATCTTCGCCACCTCCTTCCAGGGCCCTCCGCGACACGCGCAGGTTTTAGGTTTAAGGCTGTAGGCTGTTTAGGCTGTTAGGGTTTAGGGCATGGGGTTTAGGGCTTAGGCATTATGACCCGCAACAACACGCGCCGTCCCCTTGTTAGGCTAGGGAGGAGGATGCGGCGAGTGTGTGCGGGTATACAGGTACACCATGAGCAAACAGCCAGGGCCCGGCACAACACGCAGCGTCCCCTTGTCACCTCACAGATACACTGGTACACTATGAGCAAACAGTAAGGGAACTTGTGACAGGCCCTTCCTCCTTTTTTGTCTCCGCGGTCATCTCCCACGACCAGGGTCGGCTGCATCATGCATGCTCGCCACGTCATAAGTACACTTGTCGCCCCTGAACTAGCCTACTCAGCACTAGCCCCTAAACTAGCTTAAACTAGCTTAGTTTAAGCCCCCCTAATTTACTAACCCACTACAGTCCCCCATACTAAGCCACAAAGCCACTAACCACTAGCCCCTAAACTAGCTTAAACTAGCTTAGTTTAACACCCTTCCTCGCCAGCACTAGCCTAGTTCGACAAGTATAATCATGCTCGCCACGTCATAAGATGGCATAACATTTGAAAGTGTCTGCAGTGTTGTGGATGACATGGAGGATCAAGCGACTAACGCTCGCCTCGTCATAGGATGACGTTTACCTCAATAAACGAGGGTGTAATATGCGGTGGATGACATGACGAGCGCCCATGCCCATCAGACACTGCGATGGCATTTAACGTAATAAACAAAGGGTGTAGACTACAGTGTGGTGGATGACGTGGCGTGGCGAGCACGTTGTGGATGAAGAGGCGAGCGTCCATGAACCTGACCCCACCGGCAAGGGCACGACAAGCACCCCGTCATCCTCCCGCACCGAGAACCCCAGGTGTAGCGGCGCAACTTGAGTTTGAAAGCAAAACTTGAAAGCAGTTTGACATGTCTCAGTTTCAAGCGCTTATTTCCAGGTGGTTTCAACTTGGGTCTCATAGGGTCAACCTGCACCGCCCTACCCAGGGGCGAGTCCGTGATTGCCTTGGAGACCGCGCCCATGGTGGAGGCGTCGTACAGCAGCACGGCCGGGCGGGAAGGCCGTTGGGAAGCATAGGGGGGTGTATTTAGGAAAAGGTGATAGGGGTTTGATGATTGGATCTATCGATAAAATCGTGCATTAAATGAAGGCTCTGGTGCCATTTTCTCATTGGGCCAGTGAGAACAAGCACCCTGACCGATATCAGAGCATGCCTTTACACTTAAATTCATATTACTGCCCATTCACACGCGCGGAGGTCGGAGGAGAAGGAGGAGGTAGAGGAGAAATTTAACGTCGGGCGAGTGCTCGTTATCTATAACTCCCCTGCCAGGGTCTGAGCGTTGCGGATAGTCACAGACCCCAGGTGGTGCAGCAGCGTCTGCTCACCGCGAGACAGGGCCGGACACAGGTGCCCATTACAGGGGGATCGGGTGCCCATTGTTGGGAGGACAGGTGCTCATTATAGGGGGGTCAGGTGCCCTTTATAGGGGGGTCAGGTGCCCATTAGAGGGCGCTCAGG
>Ga0307488_10003024_pt1 | contig 14106 bp, 22 predicted proteins | sample SB02metaG_FD_202248 | JGI IMG/M metagenome (GOLD analysis project Ga0307488, IMG submission 202248) | Sea-ice brine microbial communities from Beaufort Sea near Barrow, Alaska, United States - SB 0.2 | ecosystem: Environmental > Aquatic > Marine > Coastal | place: USA: Alaska | collected... | reverse complement strand
TCAAGAAACGAGGGTCTAAAACATGGATGATGACGTGGCGAGCATAATCCGCCAGGCCCCAGGTGGCGGCCTCAACACCGCCGCGTCCGTGACGCGGGTGGCGAGCGCGCGCGAGTACCACGCAGGTGCCGCTGCCGCCGCCTCCCGCACCGCTGCCGCATACAGCTCTCCTATGGTTGGGCCAATATGTTCCTTCATGTGAGAAAGTGCGTCAAAGTGTTACGAGCAAAGCAAAGCAAAGCATAGACCAATCACAGGCTCAGAATGATTTGATCCGAGCCAGCGATTGGTCCATGCATTGCTTTGCTTTGCTTTGCTTTGCTTTGCTTTGCTTTGCTCGTAACACTTTGACGCACGTTGTCGTAATGTACCCGTACACATTCATCAATTGAATCCTCCTCCTCGTTTTCTTTTTGCTGACTTTTATCGAGCTCCAAGGCACTCATAAAGAAAGTTGAGCATCCTGTACGTGTCTCCCTAACCGTTGGGCTCGAGCAGTCGGCCGGGCACGGCAGCCGGTGAGATGGTGGGCAGCGGCCGGTCGGTCTCCGGCCGCCCTGCCTCGGTCGCGGGGTACCGGCAGGGGCCTACACTCGTCCACATTTCAGCTCAACATGAGCGCTTTTTATGGGATAGGGGGTGCGCGTAGGGGTTTTGTATTGGGTGTCTTAGGGGCATTACGGGGTGTTCAGGTTGTTTAGGGGGTGTTTTTGTGTCAGAAACGGCTGAGGTTGAGCTGAGAAGTGGTCGAGTGTAAGCCCCTGGGTACCGGTACCCCCCCAAGACTGGGTCAGCGCACCGTCCAGGCGACCGGCCGGGCACGGCGCAGCCCGCAATCGCCACCACGCCCCGTCCTGCCGACCGACCTGGTACCGCGCAACCTGCCGTGTCGCCGTTCTCCCAGCAGCAGCGGCATCATACACCGGTACAACCCCACCAGAAAAACCCTAAACCCCAACCCTAAAACCAGAAACCCTAAAACCCAGTGTTCCCTGTGCCTGACTGTTTGCTCATAGTGTACCCGGGTGCCTTACAGCCGGTAAACCTGACTGTTTGCTTATAGTGCACCACAGCTCATACATACCTCATACCTCATACCTCAGCAGCAGCAGCAGCAGCAGCGGCATAGTGCACCGCCACACCGAGGCGAGGTCCAAGTCCAGGCCACGGTAGGGCGGTGCAAGTTTACCCTGTGAAATCCAAGATGAAACCGCCTGGAACTAAGCGCTTGAAACTAAACTGTGATATACTGCTTTCAACTTTTGCTTTCCAAGTGAGCTTGCGCCGCTACACCACGGCGGCAGCGGCGGCCCACGGCGGGCACGGCGCGCGGGCGGTCAGCACCGGGCAGCCCGGCGCGGGACCCTACCTGCCCAACTCCGTCGCCATGCACAGCGTGGCGGTGCAGGCAGGGGCTTATACTCGCCCACTTTTCCGCTCAACTTGAGCTCACTCTGCCCCTTTCCGCTCAACTTAAGCTCACCTCGTCCCCCAAACAACCCAAATTACCCCGTGGATGTGTCTCGAAGGTGCTCAAATTGAGCTCTAACGTGAGCGATGTGTTCCCAAAGGACCTCAAGTTGAGCTCCGAAGTGAGCGAGTATAAGCCCCTGGGTGTAGGCGTCGCCCATGCCTTGGACGCGGTTTTACTTCCCGGCAGGGGCTAACACTCGCCCACTTCTCAGCTCAACGTAGGCGCTTGATGTGGGATATCGGGTGCATTTAGGGGTCGTTTAGGGGGTGTGCATGGGGTGTTAGGGAATAACAGGGGCTATTTACGGTGTATTTTGTGTCTGAAACGGCTCAGGTTGAGCTGAAGAGTGGACGAGTGTAAGCCCCTGCTTCCCGGACACGGAGCAGCCTGCCAAGAACGCCATGTTGCGCCACTTCGATGTCTTCACATCGGACACCAGCTCCGTGGTAGGGGGGCCCAGGTTGACCCTATCAAACCCATGTTGAAAGCGCCTGGAAATCAGCGCTTGAAACTGAAATATGGTAAACTGCTTTCAAATTTTGCTTTCATTTCAACTTGCGCCGCTACACCGTGGCGCTGGGGCGGCCGGAGGACCTGCACTCCACCAAGGCAGGGGCTTACACTCGTTCACGCTAGAGCTTAACTTGTGCACTTCCAGGCCACATTCATGAGTTAAGTTGGGTTGCACAGTGGACAGAAGAGCTCAAGTTGAGCTGAAATCGGAACGAGTGTAAGCCCCTGCACCAAGGCGTTCTTCGGCGACAGCGTGCCGAAGTTCGCGCAGGACATGTACACGAAGATGTACTACACCACGCAGCTGGACCGCCCCGTGGACCCGGACAAGCGGGGGCTGTGGCCTGAGATCTCTGAGCGCCGCTCCAAGGCAGGGGGGGTCAATTGAGAACAAGCACTCGACCGACGTTGAATAGACGAACCGAGCCCTCCGCGCCTTCAAGAGCAACCACCCTGCAGGTACTACGCAGTTCTGGTGGGGGGGGTCAAATGCGGATGGCGCGTGGCGCGGCCTATTCACGATCGTTTAGTCAATAGACCCTCGCCCATACAATTTTCAAGTTACCGTGTACGGTAACCTGATCCACACTGCAATTTGTATGAGCGACCGACTATGAACTCAAGCAAATCCAAATCCCCGTTTGCCCCCCCCACCCGATCTGCGTAGTAAGTCATGCTCCGATATCGCTTCGAGCGCTTCGTCTTAATGACCCTACTGCACGGACCTGCAGCTGGACGAGCACGACGCCAACCTGTGCATGGCGGACCAGGCGGCGGCGCGGGTTGATGTGGAGAAGTTCCTGTTCTTCCTCGCCGGCTTGGATCCGCGCACCCCTGAGGACGAGGCGGGGGGGTCATTGAATGGGTTGGTGTTTCCAGATTCGGACGGATTCGGTCGAGGGTCGGCTTCCGGCGGATCCGGGCGGATTTGGGCGGATTCCGAGCAGTCCGAAGGGGAAACTCTTGCTGAATTTCACAGTCTGTATGGGCATTTTGACCCCTCAGGCATGGATTCCGGATTCGTAAGGATTCGGTCGATGGTCGGATTCGGGTGGTTCGGGCGGATTCCTGGACCCCGGAATTGGAATTCGCCAAACCCAATGACAGCAAATACTCGACTGACGTTGAATCGCCTCCTCCTTCTCCGCGCGTCTGTATCAGCGTGCTCCCACAAGGTAAGTCATGCGGGCGCCTCAGATCTTGCTTCGAGTGCTTGTTCTCAATGACCCTCCTGCCAGGGGCAGCTGCACAGATTACGAAACGCGATGCTGCACTACTGCGCCACGCACATGCACGCGGCGGGGGCTGACAGATGTTGCTCGCCACGTCATGGGATGCCATAGGACGCAAGAAACAGTGGTTTACAATGCTTTGGATGACATGGCAGGCAGTAGTTGGCCAGCCCGATTTAATCTCGAGATCAGGTCAACATTTTGTGTTGAATTGGTAGTGGGGCGGCCGGCGAGTCGGATCGGCGAGTCTGTCTGAATCGTATGAGCAAAATGAGCCCTGACACAAACCCTAAAGTCACGATAACCCTGACCCCACAACAGACTGCGTCGTATGGGCAAAAATACCCAAAAACCGATCCGACTCGTCCGGAATCGCCCACATCGAGGGGGCGGGTTGACCGGATCTCGATATTAAATCGGGTTGGCCTATCTGCCAGTCCCTAGAACTCGGCGGGGTCGACGGCGGAAGAGCGGTACGCGGTGAAGGAGCGGGAGCTGGTGGCCGGCAGGGCCTTGCACTCGTCCACTTCTCAGCTCAACCTGAGCCGTTTCTGACACAAAATTCACCCTAAGCACCTCCTACGACCCCAGATTACCTCCTAAACCACCCCTAAACAACCCCTGAATGCAACCCCTATCCCACACAAAGCGCTTACGTTGAGATGAAAAGTGGACGAGTGTAAGCCCCTGCTGGCCGGCTTCGATGCCAGCTACGCGGCGGCGGAGGAGCGAATCCGCCGGGAGTTCACGGAGCAGGCGGCGGCGCTCACACAGGACCAGGACCACCACGACGCTGTTCAAGAAAAGTTCACGGTAGGGCGGTGCCAGTTGACCCTATGAAACCTACGTTGAGGGCGCCTGGATCTAGGCGCTTGAAACTGGAATATGATAAACTGCTTTCAAGTGTTGGTTTCAACTTCAACTTGCGCCGATACATCGCGGGTGTTGTGTCCGCGGTATCGCGCGACATCCGCGACACACAAAAGGCGCAGCGCAGCAACGAACATGGCGAGGTAGGGGCGAGCGAATTTTGCGGATGGCAACCCCCCAAAGTTTTTTTCCGCATTCCCGCTGCTAACCCCCCAATCCGCAATAGATTCCGCATAATCCGCCCAAATCTCTGTGAATCCACCCGAAAATTTCCAAATCCGCCCGACTCCGCCCAAATCCGGCGGCAATCCGCCGAAATAATCCAGCAGAATCCGCCGAGATTCCGCCGAAGATTCCGGAATTTCTGTTGCCACGGATTTGCCCAGTTCGCTTGCCCCTGTGGCGAGGTGCTCGACCAGCTGAACACGGCGTCTGAGCACATCGAGGAGCTCAACGTTGAACTCAACAAAATCAAGTTCGAGCGAGACACGCTCCATCAGTGGGAGGCAGGGGCTTACACTCGTCCACTTTAGAGCTCAATTTGAGCAACTCCAGGACACATTCATGATTTATTTCAGGTTATAGGGTGGACGGAGGAGCCCAAGTTGAGCTGAAATGGGAACGAGTGTAAGCCCCTGGTGGGAGGAGCGCTTGAAGGGCGAAGCAAAGAAAGCTGCGGAGGAGAACGAGCGGCTGCGGCGTGCGCTGGCGGAGTCGGAGTCGCAGCATGCGGATTCGGAGTCAGAAACCGAGGCTGATACTACCTTGGATGACTTGGTTTCGACAACGACGATTGCTTCATTGACGGCGGAACTCGCGGAGTCGAGGGAGGCAGCCGCCGCCGCCGCCGACGCTGCCGCCGCTGCCGCCGCCACGGCCGCCACGGTAGGGCGGTGCAGGTTGACCCCATCAGACCCAAATTGAAAGCGCCTGGAACTAAGCGCTTGAAACCAAAATTGATGAGTTGCTATCATTTTCTTTTTTCAAATTCAACTTGCGCCGCTACACCACGGAGAGCCATGCGCTGTCCATTAGTATGCGTGCGGAAATCGACGGCATCCGCAAATCCTCGATTTCGAAACTCAAGCACAAGGTAAGGCGGTGCAGGTTGACCCTATCAAACCCAAGTTGAAAGCGCCTGGAACTAAGCTCTTGACACTGGTACGTGATGACCCGCTTTCAAACTGAAATATGGTCAACTGCTTTCAATGTTGCCACAATTTTGCTTTCAAATTCAACTTACGCTGCTACAACAAGGACGAGCAGTATAACGCGCAAGTCAATGAGCTGAAACAGGCGATGCAGGCAAAGAGAGACGGCGGCGGGGCGGTGCAGGTTTACCCGATGAAACCCACCTTGAAAGCGCCTGGATCTAAGCGATTGAGCCCAAAATGTGAAGAACCGCTTTCAGACTTTGCTTTCAAATTCAAGTTGCGCCACTACACAACGGCGGCGGCGGCTGCGTGTCCGACCACATCGCGTCGAAACTTTACTCACTCATCGACACCGCGCGGAGTCAGAAAGATCTCGTCCTTGAGGGCTCCCATCAGGAAGACGCGCGCGAGGGTTCGTCGGCAGGAGCCTTTCAGCTCAACTTGAGCCTTTTTCCAGCTCAACCTGAGCCGTTTCTGACACCAAATACCCCCTGAACACCCACTAGTATTTTACATACCCCTAAATACTCCCCAAACACGACCTAGACACCCCTTTGATACCCCCTGACACCCCCTAAACAGCCCCTAAATGCGCCCCGTGGCCCACAGAAAGCGCTTACATTGAGCCGAAAACTTGACAAGTGTAAGCCCCTGTTCGTCGGACGTGGACGTCTCGCAGACCCCGGAGGACGCTTTGAGGAGCGAGCGCGGGAAAGTTTACGACCTCAAGGAGCAGTTGCGGCAGATGCAGCTCGCCGTGGAGGCAGGGGCTTACACTCGTTCACGTTGAAGCTCAACTTGAGCAACTCAAGGACACATTCCTGAATTAAGTTGGGTTACACGGTGGACAGAAGAGCTCAAGTTGAGCTGAAATCGGAAAGACTGTCAGCCCCTGCGTGGAGGACGGGCAGAAGAAGTTGAAGGAGACGTCGCGGCGCGCGGTGGAGAAGCAAGCCGAGTTGCGGCGGGAGATGCGCGAGCGGATTGAGGCTCTCAGCGACTCTTACTCCGCGGGTGATAGCGGCGGGGGGGGCTACGCTGTGGCAGCGGCGGAGGCATGGGCTTACACGCGTCACGATTAAAGCTCAACTTGAGCTCTTCTGTCCACCGTGTAACCCAACTAAACTCATTAATGTGTACTGCAGGTGCTCAAGTTGAGCTCTAACGCGGACGATTGTAAGCCCCTGGGCGGAGGAGCTCAGCGCTGAGGCGATTGAACTCCGCTCTGAACTGGAGCACGTCAAGGCAGGGGCTATTAGACTCAGTGTCGGCGTCACAAGTGACGCTTATCTCCTCGGAATCGAGGATCTATTCACTCAGGGATCGCGACCAGGTCGGATTTCTGGCAGGTCGGTCGGTGAGGCTTCTGCAATGGACAGATCTGATTGGTCGTGCGGGATTCGATACCAAAACTTCGATACCCAATCCGGCACTGACTTTGAGTACGAGCACTCTTCCATCCTTGAATACTCTCCTCCCCCTCCTCCCCGAATCCGTGTGGGCATTCACCGTGAAATACTGAAGGTAACTCATGCTCCGATCGCGTTCCGAGTAAGTGATCTCAACGACCCTCTCACAAGCAGGATCTGCTGGCCACGGAGGAGACACTGACCCTAAACCCTAATCCCTCGACTCTAAACCCTGGACCCTAAACCCTAGAGTTTAAACCTTAAACCCTGTGTTCTCAATGACCTTCTCGCGAGCAGGATCTGCTGGCCACGGAGGAGGCACTGATCGACCGCATCGATGAAGCCGCCCGCTTGCAGCGCGGCACCGCACTTGACAAGGCAGGGCCTGCCAGATGGTACTCGTGCTTGCCACGTCATAGGATGCCATTCAATTCGATAATCGAGGGTTATGAACGCGTGTCGATGACGTGGCGGGGGCAATACGCCGACTTCGGTATATCGCTTCCCGCGCTGAGCGCTGAAGCTTTGGCCACAACTCTGTATGGGCATTCAACCTGGCCTGCTTTCCCGCGCGGAGCGCTGACGCTTTGTCCGCAACTCTGTATGGGCATTTCACCAAGGCGATATACCGAAATTGGCCTGTTCGATAATCGAGGGTTCAAAACGCGTGTCGATGACGTGGCTGGGGCAATATCTGGGTTTGTCCCTATGCGAAGGCCCAGACGCAGATGGCTTCCTTGGCAGGGGCTTACACTCGTCCACTTTTCAGCTCAAATTGTGCCCTTTCCGGCTCAAAATACCCCCTGAATCCCCTGACACAGCTTAAACACCCCTTGTACAACCCCTTTGTGCACCCCCTATCCCACAGGAAGCGCTTACATTGAGACGAAAATTGGACGAGTGTAAGCCCCTGCTCGTTGGTTCTCAAGATGAAACACAAGGCTGAACGGGCCGCCGTATCCGGGGTGAACCCGGAGCTTGCGGATGAAATGCAGGAGGAGCGGAGAAACGTGGAGATCATGAACGGAAAACTGAGCGAGATGCGCGAACAGATGCAGGCGCAGGTCGAGCACATCGCTGAGATGGAAGAGGCAGGGCCTGACATACATATCTGGCCACGTCATCGACATATGATCTCCATTTGACTTACTAAGCAGATCGGGTGGGGGGCCAAACAGGGATTTGGGTTTGCTTGAGTTAACAGACGGTCGTTCATATAAATTACAGTGTAGATCAAGTTACCCGTACACGGTAACTTGAAATGCATCAATGAGGGTCTATGAACTCAAGGAGACAAGGATGGTGACCATACCGCGCCACGCGCCATCCCTATTTGACCCCCCCACCAGAACTGCGTAGTACGAAACCAGGATTCACAATGTGTTGACGGATGCTGACGGGCCCTGGGAAGAGGCCAAGAGGGCAGTGGAGGCGGCGGCTGAGGAACGCCTCAAACACATGAAGCATAGCTTGGAGACCGTGGGCGACGATGCGGTTGAGCAGATTGTGGGCAGGGGGTTACACTCGTCCACTTTTCGGCTCAACGTAAGCATATTTTGTTGGATACATTGGGTGCATGATTTTCCCCCAGTCTATTAGACAGGGGGTCACGGGGAGTTGTGACCAAAACGGCTTAGGTTGAGCTGAGCAGTGAACAAGTGTAAGCCCCTGATTGTGGGTTTGAGGGAGTACGCTGCGGAGCTGGAGTTGTCCGCGGTAGGGCCTTGCAACAGGCCGATTTCGGTACATCGCTTGGGTGAAATGCCCATACAGAGTTGCGGGTGAAGCGTCAGCGCTCCGCACGGGAAAACGGGCGCCACGTTGAATGCCCATACAGAGTTGCGGCCAAAGTGTCGGCGCTCGGCGCGGGAAGCGATATACCGAAACCGGCCTATTTGAGTCCTTCTATATTGAGTCACACGGTACTCTATGACGTGGCGAGCAGTGGTTGCCAGGCCTTAGTGGGCGGCGGCGGCGGTGGCGGATCGCGCGATGGCGGCGGCGGAGATACTGCGGTTGAAGGCGGAGGCGGAGCAGGCCCGCGCCGAGGCCGCGGCGGGGCCTAGCGGACGCTCCCTGTCCAGCGCAACTTGCGCCCTTTTGTCTGTGAACCACTTTGACAGTTATTCCTCGGATGCGCTTAAACTCAGTGTTGGCGTTCCCGGGAACGCTCATCTCCTCGGAATCGAGGGTCTATTTAACCCGAGCAGCGCGACCTGGTCGGACGTTCGGCGAGTCGGTCGGTGAGTTTTCGAAATGGACAGTTATGATTGGTCGAACGTGATTCGATACCGTGTCTTCTATACAAAGTTCGACACTGAGCATAGGTATAAGCTGAAACAAGAACATGGAAGCTCGTGAAATCACTGGCAATTATCATATGAAGGTGCTTAAGTTATGCTGAAAGGGAGCAGAGCTGTCGAGGCCCTGGTCGGCGGCGGCGAAGGACGGCGACGCGGAGTCGGCGAGGAAGAACCCTCGGATATCCATGGCCGCTGCCGCCAGCTTCGCCAGGTGGATGACTGCCGCGCCGCGCCCCGTGCTGGATGCCGCCAAGTTGATGAGCGGCAGGGGCTTACACTCGTCCACTTTCGAGCTCAAAGTCTGCACCTTTTGAGCGATAGGGGATCTTGCGGGGGCATTTACAGGGGGGTCCAAGGCGTGTTGAGGGCGTGTTTTGGGCGTGTATGGGCTGTTTAAAAGGTGTGTTCAGGGGGTGTTCAATGGGTGTTCAGGGTGTTTTGAGCACCCAAAACGGCTCAGGTTGAGCTGAGAAGTGGCCGTGTGTAAGCCCCTGATGAGCGGCGGAGCGGCGGCGGCGGCGGCCATGGACCCGGCCATGGCCGCGCAGGCGCTCACCGCGCTGCACACTGACGCCGCGGAGGTGCTGGGTAAGGCGGTGTAGCTCGACTCTATCAAGCCCCCGTTGACAGCGCCTGGAACTAAGCACTCGAAACTAAACTGTGGATATACTGCCTTCAACTTCTGCTTTCAAATACAACTTACGCCGCTACAGCTGGGGCAGATGCGACCGGAAGAGATTGCGCCGATCTTCTTGGCCGCCGCAGGGCTATCAGAAAAGGGCGGCGCCGGCGGTGGCGGCGGTGGCGGGGGCGGGAGAGGGGGCAGGGGCGATGGGCCGGACGGACATGACGTGGACCCGGAGGACTCGGATGGGTCGGTCGCGGCCGGACATTCAACAGGACGCGACTCCCTGGTCGGTGATGCCGGGTCGGCTGAACATACATCAGGACAACACGCAGACGCTGCGGTGAGTGCTGACGAGTCAAGCGGGCATACAGTGGAACGCGACTCGCTGGGCAGTGCTGATGACGCGCTGGTAGGGCCTGGCACCAGTTGCCCACCTTGTCATCGACACGCGGCTCGTGCCTTGCTACACAGTTTTGCTCCCAGCATTTCACGTCGACTCACGGCTCCACATTTTCAGGGATTTGGCAGCACCTTTATCGTTTCACGACGAATTTACACGTGTGGTCACGTGTTTCACACGTGTGTTCACGACTTTCGCCGGGATTCCCGAAAATATTCACGTGTTTCGATTTGATGTATTTTCACAGTAAACATCAGGGGGACTCCAATCGAACTAACTACCGGGGGCAAACCTGCGTAGTGAGATTGCATCCTCTCACGTGGCGAGCACTACCTACCGGGCCCTACGCACCGGTCGGCGCTGACGGGTCGGACGGACATACAGGAGCACAAGACGCAGCCGCCCTGGTCAGTGCTGATGATGGGCCGGGGGGGCATCTGGACGCGCAAGACCCCGAGCACCCAAACAGTATCGCGTCGTTCCGGGGCGCGGTGCTCCCGGCGTTGGCGCTCGCCGCCGAGTCTATGGACGTCCACGGTGAGGCAACCCTAAACCCTAAATCCAAAATCCCGAACCCTGAACCTTGAACCCTGAACCCTAAACCCTAACCCCAAGCTTTGTACTTCTGACTGATTGCCTGTGTGTGATGTGCGGCGAACTTACCACGCGCTGCTACTCCTACTAATGTGTGTGTGCCGGTGCGCTATGTGCTGTGTTCTCTACTGCTCCGAGTTGTAGGGTCTAGGGTTTAGGATTTAGGATTTAGGGATAGGGTTTGGTTTGAGGGTTCTAGGGTTTAACGTGTGTACCGATGAATCATGCGATGCACCCTCCTCGCTGACGCTGCGAAGACGTTCGAGTCCGCCGCCGCCGGGTCGCCGTCCGCCGCCGCCTCCTTCCTCCGCGCCGTCCGACCGGTGTTCGCCGCCCGGGTCCTGGCGCACGTCAGCCCCGCATCCACCGCCGCCATGCTCCAAGCCAGGTCCCCGGCGGAGTCCGCCGTCCTCATCCAGCAGATGTCGCCACGTGTCGCCGCGGCAGCTCTCGAGCAGCTCCCCTCGGGCGTCGCCGGGGACATCTGCGCGGAAGTTCCCGCGGATTTCGTGGCGCGACTCGTGGCGATGATGTCCGCTCAGGGCGCGGGGGCGATGGTGGCGCGGCTACCCGCGAGGTTCGCCGCCGAGGTGATGGCGGTGGTGGAGTCGGCAACACACGCCGCCGCGGTGTTGGCGGCCATGAAGCCGCCGGACGCCGCGCTGGTGCTCGCCGCGCTTGCCGCCGCCGCGCCGCGCGCCGCGGTCTACATCCTCGCAGCGTCATCCGCACCCCAGGTAAGGCGGTGCAGATTGACCCTATCACATCCACGTTGAAAGCGCCTGGAAGTAATCGCTTGAAACTGGGTCATAATCAGCTGCCTTCAAGTGTAGCTTTCAATTTCAACTTTTGCCGCTACACCCAGTCCATGGCAGCGATCATCGACACCCTCGTGACTGAAGTGGACGTGAACGGCGGCGCGGCGTCTGTCGCGGCCATCATGTTCGCGATTGCCGACCCGATGCGCCGGCCGCATGATGTCAAGATGGCAGGGTTGCGGTTGCGTCACACTGACCAAGATCTTGTCGGTGTGTCTGACCTAAACCCTAAACCCTAAACCTGGCAGGGTTGCGTCACACTGACTAAGATCTCGTCGGTGTGTCTGACTTAATGCCTGATATTCGCTGATCTTACCACGTGCCTACTGCTACTACAACGTGCGATGTCTAACCTACTGCTATGACAAGGTGCGTGAAACCACTTAGACACTTAGCAACAAGAGGTACTAAGCCGTCCAAATGGAGTGTTCTGATTGGTCGAGCGGGACGACTTAGCACCGAGTCTCTCTAAATGTCTAAGTGGTTTCACGCACTTCGTCATACTAAGCCTGTGCCGGTACGCTTGAGTTGTGCCCCCTACTACACGGCATTAATTCTGTCCAAGGCTGCTGCGGGCACAGCGGGCGCGGTGCTCGCCGCCGGCGCCGCCGCGGGCAACGCGGATCGCGCGGCCGGCGTCGCGGCGCTTATGGATGCGATGATCAGCGCCCTCGCCATCGCCGCCGCCGCCGCCGCCGCCGATCACGGGGCAGGGACTTACACTCGTCCACTTCTCAGCTCAACCTGAGCCACTTCTGACACTCAACACATTCCATAAATGCCTCAACACCCCCTCCACCCCCGCCTTAAACACTCCCTTAACACCCCTAAATACCCCTTGTCCCACCAAAAGCGCTTACGTTGAGCTGAAAGGTGGACGAGTGTGAGCCCCTGACACGAGGCCCGTGACCGTGTGACCACACTTCTCTCCGCCATGCCCACTGCCGCCCTCGCCGCGCTGATGAGCCGCGCTCCCAACGCCGCCGCACCGGCAATTCTATCTGCCATGCGCCCGAGCGAAGCCGCCGCAATCCTAGCGTGCGGAGCCGTGGATTCAGGCGCCGCCTGCGCTGCTGCTTACGCCCTGGAACTTCCCGCAGCGGACGTCATCCTTGGCGAGCTGGTAGGGGCTTTTGCCGATCGCAATCACCCAAAGACTTTTTTCGCATTCCCGCTGCAAACTCCCCAAATTTCCACTATAAATTCCGTATCATCGGCCCAAATCCATGAGAATCCACCCAAAATTCCCGAATCCGCCCGATTCCGCCCCAAACCCGGCAGAAACCCGCAAATTTCCGTAAGCATTGCCGGCAAGATCCGCTCGACCGTACGAGCTGGCACAGAAGGCGTTGTTCGCTCTGGCGGAGCGTGTCGGAAAGCCGCTGACGATGGCGACACGACGGCGGAGCGTCGACGACGGTGAAAGCGAAAGCGAAGCATCGTCTCGCACGGTGAAGTTGGAAGAGATGCAGGCTGCGTCCAACCTGGACGCGGCGATGTCGAGGTGGGGAGAAGCGGATATTGCCCATCGCGTCATCTAATGTACTTTAGTGCCTGGTCTGTGAGTAAGTTCAAGTGAGTCACTTCTTTGGTAAATTACCAAAATGCGTATTTGACTTTTGGCCAATAACCAAACGCGCCAAATACTGTGTACAGTACGAGACGCTTCCCACAGTAACCTCACAGACCAGGCACTAGGCCCTCGCTTCTTGAGTTCATCTTATGACGTGGCAACATGACGCGCAAGGATTATCTGCGAGGCCCGATGGCGAGGACGTTGGCGTCGGAGGCGGCGAATGAGGCGACGGCGAGCCGCGCGCGGCTGATGGCAGGGGCATACACTCCTTCCCATGTCAGCTCAACTTGAGCTACTATGTCCACCGCATGACAAAGTGCGTGAAACCACTTAGACACTTGGCAACAATAAGTACTAAGTCGTCCAAATGGAGCGTTCTGATTGGTCGGGCGGGCACGTGATTAGACTAAGTAGCACTAAGTCAGACTAAGTGTCTGAGTGGTTTGGCGCACTTTGTCATATAACCCGATTGAACTCATGAATGTGTCCTGGAGTTGCTCTAGTTGAGCTCTAACGTGCACGAGTGTAAGCCCCTAGTGGATGGCCATGGCGGGTTCCGACACCGCCGACGCGCAAATGGTCGCCGCCTCTGCTAAAGCCGCGTTACTCTCCATGGCAAGGGTTTACACTTGTTCGCTTCTCAGCTCAACTTGAGCGCTCTTTATGAAATAGGGGGTGCGCGTAGGGGTTGCGCAGCCCGTGTTAAGGGGGTGTTATGGGGTGTTTAGGGTGTGTAGGGTGTTTTATGTGTCAGACACGGCTCAAGTTGAGCGGAAAGTGAACGAGTGTAAGCCCCTGCTCTATGGATGCGGAGATGGAGGGGATGCGTAAGATGTGCGCTGAGTCGGAGGCACGCTGCGTGGTAGGGCCGTGCAGGTTGACGGTATCAAACCCCGAGTTGAAAGCGCGCCTTCTTTCAGCGCTTGAAACTAAAATGTGATGATCTACTTTCAAACTTTGATTTCAATTGCAACGTGCGCCTCTACAGCGTGGGGCTCGACGCTGATAGGTTACAGGATGCGTCAGGGCGCCAGGCACTTCAGAACCAAGTGGACGAGTTGCGAGCGCAGCTGACGAGCAGCGGCGTGGGCGGCGGCGGTGGCGGCGGCGGCGGCGGCGGCGGGGGCGGGGGCGG
>Ga0307488_10003021_pt1 | contig 14108 bp, 14 predicted proteins | sample SB02metaG_FD_202248 | JGI IMG/M metagenome (GOLD analysis project Ga0307488, IMG submission 202248) | Sea-ice brine microbial communities from Beaufort Sea near Barrow, Alaska, United States - SB 0.2 | ecosystem: Environmental > Aquatic > Marine > Coastal | place: USA: Alaska | collected... | reverse complement strand
GATTTGGGTCACGGTGACGCAGTCTTCAAATGCGGAAATCACCACGTCTTCACGCAGTGGGACTTCGCCATCATCGACCAGTGTGACCACGGTCGCATCAAAGTCGTGCTCGATGGTGAACATGGCGCCCCCTTTTTTGGTCGTGTTGGTGTCAAAGGCACCCTGCCTGTGCGGGTTTGTGGGCGTCAAGGGCCGATAACCGCCTACAACTTCGTGATGGGACTAGCAGGCGCGGGGCTCCCTGCTAGAATAGTCCCCAAGCGTCGCAAGAAAGGAACGCGCACCATGCAGGTATTCAAGACGTTGGCAGCCATCATGCTGGTCGGTGGCGCGTTGGCGCTGGCGGGGTGTGATGTTGTGGTGCAACCCAATGGCGCGTCTGGCGGGCAACAACAGCCTGTCGGGGTGGCGACACCTTTGTCATCCTCCATCCCAATCGCAGAAATTCCACGCGAACAGTGGACGATGGCGCGCGCGTTTGTTGCCGTTGTGAACCGGTTGGAACCCATCGCGGAACGTGAATGCCGCAGCCGGTCGCGCGGGCTGAATTGTGATTTCTTGATCGTGGTTGATGATCGCCCGGGCCAACCTGCCAATGCGTTTCAGACCGTTGATGAACGGGGACGCCCCATTATTGCCTTTACGTTGGCGTTGATTGCCGATGCGCGCAACACAGACGAATTGGCGTTCGTCATGGCCCATGAGGCCGCGCACCACATCGAAAACCATCTTGACCAGCAGCGCCGCAACGCCACGCTTGGCGCGGTTGTGTTTGGCCAATTGGCAGGCGTCACCGGTGGCGGCAACGAAGCCATTCGCACCGCACAGGAACTGGGTGCCGCCGTTGGCGCACGCAGCTATTCCAAGGACTTTGAGCTTGAGGCCGACCGCCTTGGCACCATCATCGCGTTCCGTGCGGGCTATGATCCGGTGCGCGGCGCAGACTTCTTCTTTCGCGTCCCCGATCCGGGTGATCGTTTCCTTGGCACCCATCCGGCCAATGCTGAACGGATTCAGGTCGTGCGACAGACGGCTGCCAATCTCTAGCGTCTGGCATTAGTCGCTGGCTTTGGGCCCGTTCGGAGTCTGCGCTTCTTGATTGGTCCATTCTTGACTGGCCCGTTCTTGATTGGCGCAGGCGAAGGACAATCGCGGTGGTGGAAATGGCGATCCAGAACAACTGGATCAATGCCGAGGCAAGGTTGAACGAATGGGTCAGCCAGATCAGCACAATGGAAGCGGCCATAAGATTGATCATGAAATACAGCTCTGAATGGGATGTGAGCCGATGAAACGTCAACAGGCAGTAATTCATCACATAAAGTGAAAAACCGATGACGCCGATGACGTCGACCAAGGATGGCGGCAGACGGGCTATGAAATCGAACATGGAAAATACCCTCGAAAAATCGTTAGTGAACTGCCGCAGAAAAATTGGCCCCTGTTTGAGGGGGGGCTGTCTGAAGTCTCTATAGGGAGATTGTAGACGCCGGACTGCCGGCCGTCAGGTCAGCAAATCCATACGGTCTGGAATACCAGGCTTTGCGCGGCAGTGTTGTGTGTGGCCTTAGTGGTTAGCCTGCGGGCAAAACGCCGAGGGCAATGGCGAGGCAAAAGCACACGGATGCGGCCAACACGAAGCTATGCCAGATCGCGTTTTGGTAGCGTAGCCCGTCGATGCTGAACACAACCGCGCCCAAAGAATAGACCAATCCACCCGCCACGATCAGGCCCAGCGTCACTCCATACACCAGCGGGATCAGCGAGGAGACAAGCGCGATGCTGAGCCAACCCAGCCCGAGGTAAAGACTAACACCCCAACGGCTGGGACGGGCCCAGAAGAACAGTTTTGCAATAGCGCCAACAGCGGCAAGAGCCCAAACGAGGCCCAAGACACCATAGGCTAACGCGGACCCGATCAATACCACAAGTGGTGTGTAAGTAACTGCAATATATAGGTAAATTTCCGCGTGATCGATGCGGCGCAAAACAGCGCGCGGGCGGTCCCACGGGGTGAAATGGTAACACGCTGAAGCTATGAACGACCCGATTAATGCCGCGCCATAGATGCTCAACCCAACCATCGTTCCAAGGCTGGTGTCACCGCTTGCTGCGACAATCAACAGAATGGTCGCTACGATAGCAAACACAATGCCAGCCGCGTGTACGGCCCCATCGGCCATACGTTCGCCGCGTGTGAAGTCGGGGTAGGGGTCTTAAATATCCTTGAGCTCAAGGTAGTCACAAAATTTCATCTGAACATTGTGCTTTTGCGTCATAAATCAGCGACGGCATTTAAGGCGGCCTTCGGGGTATGATTTTGCAACGACACCATTGTGCGCTAATTTTGGCATAGAACCTTCGTTTCGACCGACCGAAAGGAACTCTGACCCATGCGTATCACCCTTGCCGCGTAGCTCTTGAAGATGAGTCCTGTCATCGCCTTTGCCGTCGGAATTGGCGACTCCACTCCGCCCCCCCCGACTGAAACAACGCAAGATTGCGCCGAAGGGCCGATTTTTGATCCGGCAACGCAGATCTGCATGACGCCGGATCAATCGACCAATGATGACAGCGCGATGATGGATTCGGTGCGCGAACTGGCCTGTGAAGGTCGTTACGCTGATGCATGGATAATCCTTGATCGCCTTAATCCTGCCGAGAGCATGGTGCAGACATATTACGGGTTCACCGCCCGCAAGCTGGGCGATTTTGACGCCGGCATGGCCTATTACACGGCGGCGCTAGCGATTGACCCCGACAACATCCTGGCGAGGTCCTACATGGGGCAAGGCATGGTTGAACGTGGTAATCTGGTCGGCGCACGGATGCAATTGTTAGAAATTCGCGCCCGTGACGGTCGCCAGACATGGTCCGAAATTGCCCTGCGGATGGCGATTAAACGCGGGGCTGGCCAATACTTACTAGGTGGCAGGACTTACGAGCGGCCAGTCCTAAGTCGTTTTGATCAGTTCAGAACCTGTCGCGCGCCGCCGCGCAATATCGCGGATGCGCTCAATTGTAACCAGCGGTGGCTTCAGGCAGGTAGGGGCGATGAAACAGGTGCGCGTGCTAGAAAATATATTCACCGACCGCGGGTCGAAATACGCAGTGTCCGGTGGGCCGTGCGCGTCTGCGATTGAGGCCAAGGCGTTCATCAAGGCGCTGTGTCGGCGCAAGAAATTTGCCAAAGCCACCCACAACACTTGGGGCCTGATCCTGCCAGATGGCACGCCAATCAAATCCGACGACGGCGAGGCTGGTGCGGGCCTGGTGATCATCCGCATGCTGGAACGCGAGGCGCGCGTAGGCGAAATTGTCGTCGTCACGCGCTGGTTTGGCGGTGTACATTTGGGTGGTGACAGGTTCAGGCGGGTGCAAGATGCTGTACGGGTGTATCTGGATTGAAACCGACGCGCCGAAACGGACACGAGGGGGAGTGATGGGATTATTCGAACGATTGAAATGGCGCTGCATGTGGTCATGGGCAGGCTTGAGCGATGCTTGGGCGCAGGAACCGTGGTTCCGCTCATGGGTCTGGGCCAATGTGGTGTCGGGCGGGCTGGCGATCTGGCTGCTGGACGGCGCGGAACTGGGGTTGATCCTCGCGCTGAACGTGCTGGTGCTGGCGGCGGAACTGCTCAACACTGGGCTTAAGAGAGTCGTGGGTCTGGTGAGCTTAGAACAGAGCGAACTGGCGCGACAAGCCAAGGACGCGGGCAGCGCTGGGGTGGCAGTGACTGCTGTGGCGGTCGGTGTGGCTTGGGTGGACTAGTGGCGTGGGTTTCATATGCAAACGCCTGCTCTCGCGTAGGCAGGCTAACGTCGCGTCAATCCTGCTGTGACGCTCAAATCGGCGTTTTCCCTTAAAAAATCTCTACTAACGCCTGCTATGTTGTCGCCACGACACATGAGATTCCTTTTGAAAATGGCGCGCCAAATCACGATGTAAAAATCGCAAGTCCGCCTGGTGTTTTGCGCATGGCGATGGAGGGTTGCCTTACAGGTAAGCTCGCCAAGTTCCTCGATCTGATGGACAATGAGTTAGCCGAGCATGCGGCGCAGACGCCAGTCGAATAGGCGTGTGTTTCCCGACCGTCTGGTAACGGAAATTTTCAAATCAAGAGAGATGATACGCCTTGGCGGTCGGTGTGGCTTGTGAACGAACTGACAGAGCGTTTGGTCATGGAACGGGAATGTTTTGCGGCAAGCCGTTGTTCTATTTTGTCTTTAAATCAGAAACTGGCCGAATAGTTCAGTTTATTTTTACGGCCAAAAACAACCATTGGGCCTGGAATACTGGACTAGCTGGGGCGGAGTGGATTTCTTAGCGTCATCACACACCAAATATGAGGCTCAATCATGTAGCAGACCCTACCTGGAACTTTATCGCTGAACATATTGGAAGACGGCCGTATTCACGTGCATGTCAGCATGGACAGCTTGTTTGAAACGCGTGGATTTGAATACGCAGACACTGAAAAAAACTGGGGTACAAATTCCTGATTTACTTAGGAAGTTATAAAGATAGGCGCAATTCGAATTCAGATCGTGTCGTTGAAAAAAACGTCACCGCTGAGTTTCCTTGGATGTGTGGGCGATAAAAATTTTCCCGCTGGAACCGATTTTATCGTCCAATGCCAAGTTCGCTGTCACAAACCTGACAATCCGCTTTCTCGACGTAAATATCGGCCGCTGGAAAACGTCGCCGAATTTTCAACGCCATACGTCATAGAAGCGCCTCTGTTGACGGCGGCGCAGTGGTTGGTCCCCGTTTTGCATCCAATGATTTAACCCCAAAATATAGGATACTACATGAGCGATTCTCAATCTGGCATCTTCACCCGCGTCTATACTGACGAAGTTCGCACGTTGTTCCAACTGGACAACGCAGCTGGCCCCGCCCCCAAGAACGGCTATTTCGAGGTGCCGCTCAGCCACCCAAATTACAAGGTGATGTTTTCGTTTGGACTCGCCGCAGCGATCAAAAAGACCAGCGTCCGTATCCGGACGAACGACGCTTTAAGCGCCGGCGAACATGGCGTGGTGACTTATATTGTGGCGGATTACTAAAAATTGGATGGTTTCACACCAGCCTGGCATTTCGAACCAAACTGTCGAGAAAATCGGTGGTGCGGTGGATTCAAAAGGCGGCAATTGGGACGTAGTTTTGACAACCTGCCCCCTCGGCCACTCGGAAACAACGGGGGCTTGGTTGTCGAAGACCCTTAATCGCGCAAAAAGATCCAGTGGATCAATTCCGAGACGCCACCCCCCCCCACAAATCATACTCCCCCGCCTCATCGACCTCCACGCTCACGATCTCCCCGACCTTCAAACTCTCGGTCCCCTCATCAATAAACAGGTTGCCGTCGATCTCGGGCGCGTCTGATTTGGTGCGGCAGGTCGCGACGCCGTCTTCGTCGATGTCGTCGATAATAACGTCCATTACCGAGCCGACTTTCGCAGCGAGTTTTGCTTCGGAAATCATTTGCGCTTTTTCCATGAAGCGATCCCAACGCTCCTGCTTCACCTCTGCGGGCACGTGGTCGGGCAGGGCGTTGCTGCGCGCTCCAGCGACGTTTTCGTATTGGAAACAGCCGACGCGATCCAGTTGTGCCTCGTCCATCCAGTCCAGCAGCACTTGGAATTCGGCCTCTGTCTCACCGGGGTAGCCGACGATGAACGTGGATCGTAGGGTAATGTCGGGGCAAATTGCGCGCCATGCGGTGATCTCGTCCAGCGTCTTTGCGGCAGCCGCGGGGCGGGCCATGCGGCGCAGCACGTCCGTTGACGCATGTTGGAACGGAATGTCGAGGTAGGGCAGGATCAGCCCGTCGGCCATCAGCGGAATCAGCTGGCGCACGTGGGGGTAGGGGTAGACGTAGTGCAGGCGCACCCATGGTTTGGTGTCGCCGCCCAAGCTGCCAAGATCACGCGCGAGGTCGGTGATGTGGGCGCGATGGCCACGATCTTCGGCGTGTTTGATGTCGACGCCATAGGCAGACGTGTCTTGGCTAATTACCAGCAGTTCACGCACGCCATTCTCGACCAGCTTTTCAGCCTCGCGCAGCACCGCATGGGCGGGGCGGCTTTGCAGTTTGCCGCGCATGTCGGGGATGATGCAGAACTTGCACTTGTGGTTACAGCCTTCTGAGATCTTGAGGTAGCTGTAGTGGCGCGGGGTCAGGGACACACCGGACGCGGGCAGCAGATCAATGAACGGATCGGGCGTCGCTGGCACGGCGGCGTGTACCGCATCGAGAACCTGTTCGTATTGGTGTGGCCCTGTCACCGCAAGGATGCGGGGGTGGTGTTCGCGGATGTAGTCAGGTTCTGCGCCCAAGCAACCTGTGACGATGACCTTGCCGTTTTCAGTCAACGCTTCGCCAATCGCGTCAAGGCTTTCGGCCTTGGCGGAGTCTAGAAAGCCGCAGGTGTTGACGATGACGGCGTCCGCACCCGCGTAATCGGGTGAAATTGCATAGCCTTCGGCGCGCAGGCGCGTCAGGATGCGTTCGCTGTCCACCAGCGCCTTGGGACAGCCCAATGACACCATACCGATGGTCGGCTGATTGCCGCGACGCGTATCAGGTGTTGCGATTTTCGGCGCGAGGTCCGGACGAAGACTGGGAGGGTTTTGTGACATAGCAGCGATCTAGCGTTTTTGACGCTTTGGCGGAAGGGGGATTCGACAGTTAGGACGGGCCGCGTGGACCCAGCGGAATCTGTGCATTTGCGCACACCTTTGGTGAAAGGGTGGTGATTGAATGCATCTGCGCGCCGCCCTACATTACAATCACCGCAACCACAGGAGTCACCCATGTCAATCCGTCCCGTCCTTGAGACCCGCCACGCCGTTCCGACAATGGAGGGAGCGGGCGTGCATCTGCACCGCGCGTTCGGGTTCGCCGACCCGTCCGAACTGGACCCGTTCTTGTTGTTTGACGACTTTCGAAACGAGCTCCCTGCGCATTTCGAAAAGGGGTTTCCGTGGCACCCCCATCGCGGCATCGAAACCATTACCTATGTGCTGAACGGCACGGTCGAACATGGTGACAGCCTTGGAAATACAGGCACGCTGGGTGCGGGTGATGTGCAATGGATGACCGCTGGATCCGGCATTATGCACCAAGAAATGCCGCAGGGAAACGCGGCTGGGCAGATGCACGGCTTCCAACTTTGGGGCAATTTGCCAGCGGCACAAAAGATGACCGATCCGCGCTATCAGGATGTAAATGCACGTGAAATTCCAGAAGTCACTGACGATGATGGCACGGTTGTGCGGGTTATCACGGGCGAATTCTGGGGCAAGCGCGGCCCTGTGGATGGCATTGCCGCTGATCCGCAATACCTTGATGTGACGATGCCGGCTGGCGTGAAAAAGACGTTTCGGATCGACACCTATCGTCGCGCATTTGCTTATGTGTTTGAAGGCAAAGCCGCCTTCGCGGACGCCAGCGCCCCAACCGGTGTTTTACTGGAAAAAGAGGTCATGGGCGAAGAGGTCAACATCCGCGACATGTCCGGCGACCGCACCCTGATCCGGTTTGGCACGGGCGACGAGGTAACTGTGCAAGCTGGACCAGACGGTGTGCGTTTCTTGCTGATATCAGGTGCGCCGATCGAAGAACCCGTCGCATGGCACGGCCCCATCGTGATGAACACGCAGGATGAACTGAAACAGGCGATCCAAGATTTACGCAACGGCACGTTTATCAAGCCCGCGCATTAGGGGGATTTCTGGGGGTCTGATGATTTCGCTTGGAAGCGACGGGGTGCGTTGAACTTCCTTTGTCAGTGGAGGTTTTAACTGATCGACGCAACACGCTCCGCAAACTTCTCCGCAGGGTTTTGGTATCGCAAGGTTTTGCGGCGGCATTCGTTCAGCTGCAGCACGATTGCGCTCAATTTCGCCTGAAAATGGACGGATAAGTAGGTTCATTTATCCGTCGAGGACGCCGCGTGAGCCACCAAAAGGTCCCAACTGCGTTTGCTCGACGCTTCGCCCAAACTTTGAAGCAGTTGGGCGACAAAAGGCTGCGAAACAGAGCTGCTAAAGCTCGGTAGAATTTAGCCCACAGCTTCTGGGCCTCCGAGCGACAATCGACGGGCGGTTTGATTGGGACTATAGCCCAATCCCTCAGCTGCGCGCTTAACGGGTGCGCGGGTTTTGGGGCTGATGTCAGCGTCGTTATTGATCGCACGGCTTACCGTCCCGACCGTCAGGCCAAGATGTGCCGCCAGCACCTTCAAACTCACAGAATCTTTTGACTTTGGTTCCCTCCCATTGTGCAAACGCTTACCGAAACCGATTTCGGAAAAGACTAAACTAATTTATTCGGAACGATCAGGGGTCGGCAATAGGCTGTCAGGCGCTTGGAAATGGCCCAGAAACGCAGGGAGAAATACATATGAAACGATCACGTATCAACGATATTATTGCGCAGTCCGACGACATGATGCGCTCTTTTGGATTTGTTTTGCCGCCTTGGGCTTACTGGACGCCAGACGAATTCAAGGCTCGCGCGGGGGAGGCCGCTGCCGTAATCGAGGCGCGCAATGGCTGGGATATCACCGACTATGGTGCGGGCGATTTCGACAAGATGGGACTGTTCCTTTTCACCCTTCGCAACGGGCGTTTGGCCGATCTGCAACGGGGCGGCGGCATGTGCTACGCTGAAAAGTTGCTGATCTCCAAGCAGGACCAATTGTCCCCGATGCACACCCACGTCATCAAGGCCGAGGACATCATCAATCGCGGCGGCGCAACCTTGGTTGTCGAATTGTTCGGGTCAGATGCAGCTGGACATTTTGACGAAACCGCAGGCGGCACGGTGTGGTGTGACGGGTTGCAGTGCGACTATGGCCCGGGCGAAAAGCTGCGCCTTGCCCCCGGTGAAAGCGTCACCCTGATGCCAGGTGATTGGCATGCCTTTTGGGGTGACGGCGGCGATGTTCTGATCGGTGAGGTTTCAACGGTCAACGACGATGAAACCGACAACATCTTTCGCGAACCCATTGGTCGGTTTGCCAATATCGAAGAAGACGCTGCGCCGACCCACCTGCTGGTGAGCGATTATCGTACCTGGCTGGACTAAGCGGCCATTGCAGAGGAGTTGGGCGACGTCGCGTATTGGCGCGAGTGACCCGCGCCTGACGCCCAAACAAAAAAGGCCCGCCATTTCTGACGGGCCTTTTAATACTTAAACCGTGCCTCGCCTTAACGGCGGCGGTCGCGGCGTGATGACATCGGCTGGAATGCGACGCTGACATGGGCTTCGCAATAAGGTTTGCCCTGTTGCACTGCCAAACCGCAGAACCAGAACTGTTCAGTTGCAGGATCACCAACAGGCCACTTGCAGGTCTTTTCTGTTAATTCCATCAAGCTGATTTTCTTGGCGGATTTTTCCACCTCGTTGACCTTGCGCAGGGCCTCGGGGCTGATCTCATTGGCCGAAGGCTGCGGTGGCAATGGCTGACCGGCTGGAATGATCTGGCGGCGGGAGAACGGCACTTTGGGCTGGGGTGCGGGCGACGCGGATTCTGTGCGCGGTTCCTGAATTTCCGCGATCTCGGTGGAGGCGACTTTCGGCGGAGCCTTGGGCTTGGCCGGTGCCTTGGGCTTGGCGTCCACTTTGGGGGCAGTGGGCTTGCTTGCGCCGCCGGACCCTGCACGGTTGCTCAGCCCCAAACGATGGACCTTGCCAATGACTGCGTTGCGTGTGACGCCCCCCAGTTCTTTGGCGATCTGGCTGGCGGACTGGCCCTCCCCCCACATCTTTTTCAACACGTCTACGCGGTCGTCGGTCCAGGACATATTAGTTCCACTTATTTGGCCAGAGGTTGGGTATGCGCCCCACTTCGCGTATGGGGTTGAGAAATCTTCAATTCCCTATTCTAAGCTCCCTAGCGGCGGATACAACCACCCCTGCGCCAAAAAGGAATCACTGATGCACGACAGCAAGGCTGAAATGGCAAATGACATGGGCGTGCGTCGCTTCGGTGCGGTGAACTGGCTGGGGACATGGACACTGGCGCGCCGAGAGGTTTTGCGGTTCATGAACGTCTGGTCGCAGACGATTATGGGACCCTTGGTGAATGCGGGGCTGTTCCTATTGATCTTTACGATCGCCATCGGCCCGCAGCGCGGTGACGTGATGGGTGTGCCGTTTATGGAATTCCTCGCGCCGGGGATTTTGACAATGACAGTGATCCAGAATGCGTTTGCCAATACGTCATCATCCATCGCATCTGCCAAGGTGGGGGGTAACATCGTCGACACGCTGATGCCGCCACTGTCGGCGCTTGAGCTTTTGCTGGGATACATCGCAGGGGCCGTGGCGCGTGGCATGATTGTCGCTGTAGTCATTACCTTGGGTGCCGTTTGGCTGATCGGCATGCCCGTGACCCATCCGGTTTGGGCGCTGACGTTTATTATGCTCGGGTCAATCCTGATGGGCGCACTGGGAATGGTGGCGGCCGTCTTTGCCAACAAATTCGACCAGCTGAGCGCTATTACAAACTTCCTCGTCACGCCGCTCGCGTTTCTGTCGGGCACATTCTATTCAATCGAGGCTCTGCCGCCGTTGTTGCAAACCTTGTGCCGCTGGAACCCGTTCTTCTATATCATTGACGGCGTGCGCTTTGGCACCATTGGCATAAGCGACAGCAACCCGTGGCTTGGCCTTGCCGTGGTTCTTGGCTGTGCGGCGGTGATCATGACGGTTGTGTGGTATTGGCTGAAAACTGGCTATCGCTTAAAGGCTTAGACCCGACCACCCATGCTGACAGGGATGCGACGTGCGCGGCTGCGGTTCACCGCCTCGCGCCACGCGAGCAGTGCGGCACCCGATACGATGATCGCGGCCCCTAAAACGCTGATCCAGTCGGGGACTTGCGCAAAGATCGCCCAATCGTAAAGCCCAGCAAAAATCAGCGTCAGGTAGCTGAACGGCGTCACAAAAGACGCATCCGCGCGCGCAATCGCATTGATAAAACAGGTCTGCGCACCCGCCATCATCAGCCCCAGCGCACCTAAGGCGACCCATTGCGCCAACGTCGGTGGTGCCCAGAACGCGATCACGGCCACGCTCATCAACACACAACCAATGGCGTTGTTGATCAGCAAAATTTGCAGCGCCGGTTCGCGGTCCGCCAGCTTCTTGATGAACACCAACTCAAACCCCATCGCCAGCGCCGCCCCGAGGGCGAGCAATGCAGCAACCTGAAATGTATCCGGCCCCGGGCGCAACAAAATCAGCGCGCCCACGAACGCCATCGCTGCGGCCAACCAACGCCAGCGGCCGACTTTTTCGTCCAGAAACGGAATTGCCAAGATCATCCCGAACACTGGGTTCAGAAAACTAATCGCCGTGGCGTCCGACATCGGGATGAACGCGACAGCCGCAAACATCAACGTCACCCCCGTCGCGCCGCAGACCGTGCGCGCCAGATGCAATCTCATGTTTGGGGTGCGAATTTTCGGGCGCAGCACCGCGCTTGCCGTGATGAAAGCGATGAACGCAAACATAAATCGCCCGTGGCTGATCTGTAGCGGATGCAACGGTGCGCCAAACGTGTCGGTCCCCAAAGACTTCGCGGCAAGCATCGTTGCCGCGATAAACAAGGTCGCGGTGATCATCAGCGCAACGGCTGTCAAAGGGGCTTGCGGGCGGGCCATGGGCGTGAATGCCACGGCCAAGATGTCGGATCAAGACAGGTGTTCATTGCTAAACGTCGCCGTGTTGCTTTATATCTGGGGGGACATTTATGGGAGCGTTACGATGCAGCGAGCCGGCCACTGTCTTTGCGGGGCGACCCGTTACACCATCACCTCTAGCGCGAAATTCGGCATCAGATGTTATTGCAGCGATTGTCGGCGGTTGTCGGGTGCAGGCTCCGTCGCGCAGTTCGCCTTTCCAGAAGAGGCCGTTACGATAGAAGGCCCTCTCAAGCATCATTTTGGCACAGCCAACAGCGGCAACGCGCTCGATTTCGGGTTTTGCGGTGACTGCGGTTCGCCGATCATGAAAACAACGACACGGGCCAAAGGTCTGATATTTGTCTATGCGGGCAGCATGGAAGATATGGATGGCTTGCCGCCTCTGCGTCCGGTGTTCGAAGAAGCCCGCCCGACATGGGATGCGCCCCATGCAACACGGGCACCCGAATCCTAGGTGGTTGCCCCTTGCCAAGCCGGACCCGATTGCCCTAGAAATTCCCCATGATATTATTTTCGACCCAGTTCGCGCTTCGACGCAGACGCTGATCTTGTGATCTGCGCCGTTACACCTGTTGGCGAACCTTCGGCTAAATCCCCAATATTACGAACTTACAGCCCCCGCTCAAAGACCTAGGGGCCCTTATTTGCAAAGGTTGATCGCAATGATCACGTCTATCCTTCCGACCTATAACCGTGCACCGCTGACGTTTGTTAGTGGGTCAGGCTCTTGGCTTGTGGAAGCAGACGGGCGACGCTTTCTTGATCTAGGCGCGGGGATCGCGGTGAATGTGCTGGGCCATGCGAACCCCGATCTGGTCGCGGCCCTGACGGAGCAGGCCAACAAACTATGGCACGTGTCCAATCTGTATAACATCCAACCCCAACAAGAGCTTGCGGATCTGTTGGTTGAACACACCTTTGCCGACACGGTCTTTTTTAGCAATTCTGGCACCGAATCCTGCGAACTGGCGGTCAAAATGGCGCGCAAATATCACTACGACAAAGGCGCGCCCGAACGTACGGACATCATCACCTTTGATGGCTCGTTTCATGGACGCTCCGCCGCTGGCATCGCTGCCGCGGGTTCTGAAAAGATGATCAAAGGCTTTGGCCCGCTGTTGCCTGGATTTATCCACTTGCCGTTTGGCGATCACGACGCCCTGACGCAGGCCGCGGCATCGCCGACAGTCGGCGCGATCATGGTTGAACCCGTCCAAGGGGAGGGCGGGATCCGCGCACTGCCTGATGCTTGCCTCAAGGGTTTGCGCGATCTGTGTGATGAACATGGCATCTTGATGATCCTCGACGAAGTGCAATGCGGCGTGGCCCGCACCGGAAAATTGTTCGCGCACGAATGGGCTGGCATCACGCCGGACATCATGATGGTCGCCAAAGGCATTGGCGGCGGCTTTCCGTTGGGCGCTGTTCTTGCAACACAAAACGCGGCGTCCGGCATGACTGCGGGCACTCACGGGTCAACCTATGGCGGCAACCCGCTGGCCTGTGCGGTGGGCTGCAAAGTCATGGAGATTGTCGCCAACCCCGACTTTATAGCTGAGGTGAACCGCAAAGCGGGCCTGATGCGGCAGAAACTCGAAGGCCTCGTCGCGGGAAATCCGGCGGTGTTCGAAGAGGTCCGCGGCATGGGCCTGATGCTTGGCCTGAAATGCAAAGCGCCCAATACGGACATCGTACAGGCAGGCTACAGCGAAAACCTGCTGACGGTTCCGGCAGCCGACAACGTGATCCGCCTGCTCCCGCCGCTCAATATTACCGACACCGAAATCGAAGACGCTGTTGATCGCCTTGAAAAAGCGGCGACCCGTGTTGCCCTAACCTTATAATACTTTCTTAACCCCGTCTTTGCTTCGAAAATATCCTGGGGGTTCGGGGCTGGCCCCGTCCGCCATTAACCAAAAGCGATACCCTATGACCCATTTTCTCGACATCCACACAACATCCCCCGCCGACCTTCGTGGCATCATCGACACTGCGGCGTCGATGAAAACAGCACGCGCCGGCCTGCCCAAAGGCACGCCGGACGCCGATCAACCGTTGGCCAACCACATGGTCGCGCTGATCTTCGAGAAACCAAGCACCCGCACGCGCATCAGTTTTGATGTTGGCGTACGCCAGATGGGTGGCGAAACCATGGTGCTGTCTGGCAAAGACATGCAGTTGGGCCACGGCGAAACCATCGCCGATACCGCCCGTGTGTTATCACGCTACGTAGATCTCATCATGATCCGCACATTTGAGGAACAAACCCTGCTGGAAATGGCCGAATACGCCTCTGTTCCGGTCATTAACGGGCTGACGGATCGCACGCATCCGTGCCAGATCATGGCTGATATCTTGACGTTTGAGGAACACTCGGGCCCGA
>Ga0307488_10003020_pt1 | contig 14112 bp, 10 predicted proteins | sample SB02metaG_FD_202248 | JGI IMG/M metagenome (GOLD analysis project Ga0307488, IMG submission 202248) | Sea-ice brine microbial communities from Beaufort Sea near Barrow, Alaska, United States - SB 0.2 | ecosystem: Environmental > Aquatic > Marine > Coastal | place: USA: Alaska | collected... | reverse complement strand
GCGATTTTAGAAAAGATTTATTAGGATAAAAGATTTATTTATTCACTTGATAGAAATAAAATTAGGGTCTGTTCGGTCAATGATGTGCTCCTCCTCCTCCAAATCGTCTTCGCTGTCTTCTTCAGACGAAGCATCTGGGTCATCAACTGGCGTCCAATCTGGGTCCTGCCACTTGTCAAAAATAAACTTGGATAATGACTTTATTTCCTTCTCAAGTTCCCGATTGTTCGGACGCATCAGAGACAACCTTTTGAGAATTGTATTTACATCATCCGAAGTCAGCATTTACTTTATCGGACATTTTATTTCTTGGCGGTAGATTTGGCAATTAATTCTGAACCAATATTATAGTTGCCAGTATTATTCTTTTTTATTCGGTAGATGATTGCCGAACCTTCATCCACTCGGGCAAATGACATATCGGGGTCGTGTATTGATGTTGTGATGGATGTGATTGTGGTTGGTTTGGTAATGGTAAATGCTTCGCCATCTGGGAATTGCTGAAAGTAGTAGTCGCCAAATCCATTCTCTTTATTCACAACACCCACAATAGGCAACGCTTGTCCTGTTTGGTATTTCCTTTGGTTATTCCCACCCATTCCAATGTATTTCGTATCTGATACAATATCTGACTTAATAAGGTAATACGGGTTCTTCATCTTGATGGGCAAAGTGTCAGCAATAATTTTAACACTTGTCTGTATCTGCGAAATTGCGGGTAATGACGGGATGACAGAACCTCCCTCAAAACTCTCCACATTCGTCTCATATAGCGGGTAATTAATTGCGGGGATTTGAGAAGTCAATTGCTCTGCCCCGTAAGCATTTCTGTTAAATGTTGTGATGTCGCCTGGATTAATATTAGCATTGGTCGTCACGGCACCAATTCCCCTGACATTCACACCATCTGCCAATCTGGTCTGCCTGTCGTAAGGGGCATCTTTCAGGTCAAACTGCCCGTAACTAAACCCAAGAAATCGCCACAAACATTCGTCCCAATCATCTTCCTCTATTCCAAAATCCTCAATAAAAATACCAGATTTGGCATCATAGATTTCCCAAGGCGAGAGATTTGGATTAAAATTAGCAATCTCCAATTTAACTCCGCTCGTGACGCTCGCCTTGTCAGTTATGATTGTGGGTCTATAGGGCACCATATCAGGGCAAAAATCATCTGCCCCTAATCGTTTGTTGATTTTAAACACTTGGTCTTGAGCATCTGGATTGATGGGATTATCTGCCCCTCCACCCGCTTTAAAATTATTGCCGATATATTCGGGGGTGTGGAGTTGGTGAAAATAAAACTTTCCCGCATCATATCCCATCTCAATCTGATTTGCCCCTAAATTGACATCTCTTAACCAGGGGTAAATATTCTTTGCGTGGGCAGCAGAGGCAATCGTGGTTGAGACATTGTCGTAATCAGCAAGGCAAGTTTCTCCGTCATAAGTGGCATTTAAATACCCGTTGTGAAGAACCATTGCTGCCGTCCCGTAAGCAGAGAAATGAAGGTCGTATCCAATTGTGGAAGTCTGGGTGATTGCGACATTGCCTGGGAATAAATAATCTCCTAATTTTATTTTGGCACTAAATCCGATAGTGTATTCATCTGCCCCTGTCAGGACACGCTGGAAAATACCATATGCCTTTGGTCCGTTGGCAAGAGTATCTGAATAAACAATATCTTTTTGTGTCGGGTCATAATCAAACCAAATTGGGTAAGATGAATAAGATAATCCCGCTCCCGTGTAATTGTCCGAACCAAGTGTCTGACCTGCCTTTCCTCTCCCATTGATGTCAATGTGGAGGAAGCGGGAGTTCTCAATCGTTGTGAGTATTTTGGTAGTTCCTACCATATTGTGGTCGTAGTCAAATAATTCTGGATACTTTATTTGGGCATCAAAGAATGCCTTGTATTTCATTACATTTATAGAAGTCCAAGGTATTTTCGTCACGATGACACTTGTTCCAGCATTGCCTGCTGCTTTGGCAATTGCGTGAGATTGATGAATGGTCTTAAAATCCCGAGTATTTGTCCTGTATTGCTGTAAATTAATAGATGTCCTTTGATTTCCAGGATACAAGAGTTCATCGTAATAAGTTGCTCTGCCCGCATCCCATAAATCAGGTCGCTTCACGCCTATTGTGTGGTATGCCTCCTGGTATTTTATTACATCCTGTTTCGTCGTGGCATCTTCTGCTTGAGCATTTGCCATAAATGCCTTATATGTTTCTTCGCCAATCGTATCGTGAGAAACGGCGTGAAAGGGACGGAAGCATTCAGACACTACCTTCGTTGAGAGTTTTTTAATACTCTCGGCATCAACCTCCCCCTTGACAATCTTGGGTTCTCCAACTTGGTTCAGTTGGTCGGTAAATTGTGTTGCCACTTCATCTGGAGTATTATATCCTACATCCACTTTGACATTCTTTATTTCGTAATATCTCAACCACTCTCCCAAAACCGCTGGGTCTTTCGCATCGTCAAAAAATCTCTCCGCCTGTGCTTTACTGCCAATCGTGTCCGCGTCAGTCATATCGGGACTTACCCCGTCGCCAGATGAACCCTGAATAGCATTTGACCTACCCTTGCTGTAAAATGTATTTTGTTTGACATAAATAGTAAAACGGGAATTGTCTGATTTTATTTTCCACAACTTTCCTGTGCCTTCTTGTGCCTCTGCCGTCCCAGTCCTTGATGCTCCTAATTCATAAAACTCCCAATCTGACTTAACCTGCGAATAAATTGTAGGGTCAGTTCTCGTGCGACCGAGAGCACCACAATCTTCTCCACATCCTGTGCCGTTGTAAGTTCCCCTGCCGAGTTTGTCCCCTATTGTTGTCTCAAATCTGCCAGGATATGATTGGACAGCATTAGTTTGTTTTAATTGCCCCTGCGTTGCTCCAGCGGCAGTAATTTTATTCAGAAGAGTATTTCCATTGTATGCCGTGTATAACCAATAATAAGGGTCCATTACCTGTAAAAAGGGTCTTAATCCTGTCCTCGCCCCACCGCCTCCAGGTTCGGCGGCAGTTGCTTGTGTGCCTGCTGCCGTGTATATGTTCTCCGAATATACGGCAGCATAGATTTGCGGAGGGTCAGGACAATCAAATCGTCTTGGAAGCATCATATATCCCGAACCATTTGCCGTTTTGTAATATGATATCTGGAAATTAACTTCATTGTCCTTTACCTCAAAATGCTCCTCTTGGGTAATAAAAGATGCCTGTTGATATCCCCCAAAATCATTATTATAATACAGGGTTTTTGGACTTCCATATCCAACATTTCTCGGAGGAAATGATGATGACGCAGGAGTTCTGGCGGGCGATAATGCCTCGTAAGTCTCGGTATATCCCGATAAATACAAGTTTGTTCTTTTTAGGGTATATCCTTTACTGCCTCTCGGTCGCTGACCCTTAAACTCCATATTGCCGTCATTGCCCCGTTCATTCACAAATGCCGAATAAACTGACACTTCATCTCCAGGATTTAATTTAATGCCTGAACCCTGATTACAGGTAAATAAAGCGGGGTTGTTTTCTGCCGAAGGGACTTTATATTCTTCTGAACCTTTCCTATTACAATCAACCAAAATGGTATCAACATATGCTGGAGGGTTGCTCATCTATTTATAGTAGATGATATTTTTAAAATGAATTACAAAAAATGAAGTTATTGGATGTCCTCGTGTCCGTCCTTTTGCTCTATAAAATAAGATTGTGTATTTTTATTGTTTTGCTTTCATAGAATTGATTTTTGGATGGAAATGGACGGACGCTTGGACACGCTCATTTAGGCATAATAGCACTGGAAATATCCGTTGGTTAAAGTGGCAGTGCGGACAACCTCAAGATAGACACGCTGGGTGTATCCAGGCGAAGCAGTAGCAAGACCAGCACCATCAGTCCGACTAATAGTAGCGGGTAAATCATTGACCCTGAAATATAGTTCTATGCCACGACTATTAATACGCTCGTTGCGATTTAGTCTGCCTGCCGCCCAGAAGAAGTCCCCTGTCAGAGTGGGTTTGCCTGCCCGTGCGGCAAGAGTGCCACTAAAAGCACCAGTTCCTCCCTGATTAATCTTGACCCCTTTACCAAATGTTCTCTCGGTAATGCTGTCCCCTTCATTTGAGTATTCTTCACGATTGACAAACGGCACAAGACCTTCAGTCTGCTGAACATTGTGGAAATGACGGGCAGAATTATCAACATCAATCGGGTAAAGGAAGTTGTCGTTGTATTTAATATTAAATGTAGCAGTTCCGTGAGATGCCGCATTCTGACCTCCAGAATAATCCTTGGCAGGTGCTTGGGCATAATAATTATTCAGTAAATACTCTTCTTCAGCAAACTCGTCCTGAACACCCCAAAACATCTTGCTGACAATCCTGCCAGCACCACCAATATTGCGTATCATCTGTGATTTAATTGCCGTTTGGTCCACAGAATATTTAGACAACTGATAATCAACATAGGTAAATGACATATTCTGATTTGCCGAAGCATATGCCTCCATCATTTCCTGTGGAAAATAAAGGTAGTCCGCAATGAGGCGAGTTTTGGTCTGGTCAATAACATACCCAGTGGCAATTCCGCTGTCCTCCAAAGCAACTACCCGACGGGTCTGGTCAAGCACGCCTGTGCCAGGACGGGAGAAAGTTAGTTCCAGAGACACCTGTTCCTTAATTAGATACAAAGGCATCTGATTCATTTTTAGGAAGGGGCACAATTCCGACAGGGACATCTGGAAAAGTGGAGCGTTGGCGGGAGACCCCCCAGCAACACCCTCAACATATTGACTGACATTCTGAAAGGAGTAAGGGGCAAGGTTCATAGAATTACTTACCACTCCATCCGCTCCCTGTCGCATATCGTCATAATCTCTGCCAATATCTAAACCAATAGATTTTGCCAGAGTGTCGCTTTCACCCGAACCTTGGGCAACACCAACATTCGCCTGGGCATTCTCAAATTGTGGTTCGTGGGCAATACATCTGCCATTCTGGTAGAGTTCTCGCTCCTTCATATTCTCATTGGAAGTAAAGAGAGATTTGTAGGCATACCAATGGGCAAAATCCTCAATCTCACAAATAGTCTTGGTTCCCATCTTAAGTGCCACACGCTCAATCAGGGAATATACGCCAACACCAATAGGGAAGATAGCATCGCTCGCTCCGTTCTTTAATCCAATCTCAATCTTGGAGTGAGAGTGAAGGATACCTTTATTCTGGAAAACAAATCGGCAGAAATTGTCCGAATGAACAACTGGTTCCAGGACACTTGTTTCCACATCTTGTGCCGTATTCACGGGGATTGCTCCAATCTTGAGAAGGTCAGGGATGGCACTTGCTTGGACACTCATATTTTATAATATGACGCTTTATAAAAATAATGGTAAAAGATTTATCTATTTAATTAATGACTTGGACGCCTCCTGGACCAAAGACAAGTGTGTTCTTGGCGTGGGCAAACATATATACCCCGTGCGGATAATCACTCGTCAATCCAGTGGAAAGATTGACACCGAAACTTTCAGTGGCAAATGAAATACCCTGGTTAGAAATGCTGTCAAAACCAACTCCAAGAGTATAGCAATCACCTCCGTCTTTATTCGCATTGTTTGTCCCAGCAGGTGAAGAACCCGCATCAACGCCCGCCCAAGAATTGCCCTGGATTGTGAAACTTTCGGCAGACCGCTTTTTGAGACGACCATTCGTCGGAGCATTAATAACACGGGATGCCTTGGTGAATGCTCTAATCGCATCAATGCCATTTCTGACAAAAACAGGGTCATACTGCTCCTGAAGCGGTTGGGTCTTCTGCTCAAGGTCAAGGTTAAACATAAATGGGTATTTCTGTCCCCCACGGGTATAAACAATCTGCTTAATATCTGCCCGCGTATTATCAGCATTCTGAAGTGGCATTGTTGCCATACCATTGGCATCCCAATTGTTAATCATATGACTGGGAATAAAGTTCATAAATACACCGAGAACTCTTGATAGACCCAGATTAAAATTGATGATGGCGTTGGTGGAATTGACAGAGGCAAAGTAAGACGAGATTGAGTTATACTCAAATGTTGAGGTCTGACCAGGAGGGCGGACATCCTCAACTGCCTCGCATACCATATGAACATCCGAAAGTTCGTAGTAAGACTGGTTCAGGGTGGAGGCAACACTTGTTCCCTTGCGGTCAAATAAAACATTGTTGTCAGGGGCAAGGTGGATTTCTACGAGAAGACCTCCAACTCCACCATTTCCAGAAAGTGGGATGCCCTGGGTGCCATTAAATAGACCACAGGGAAGATGAAGGCAGAATGAATTGCCAGACTGCTTCTGCCCGAGATTGTCCATAATAGTTCTCTTGCTACTTTCGTAATTGGGAGTTATTAAGGCAGACTGGGACAAGTGGGCATATCCATCCTCAACACTTGTGGTAGATGGGATATAACTTGCCATCATACGATTATAGTTCTTTATGTGCTCTATGACCTGATGCGTCGCCTGGGACTTAATAACTACCTGGTCAATGGCAGAATACATCCCTGTCCGACAATCCCAAGAGAGACTATCTGTCTTGGTAGGAATATTCGTGCCTGGGTCATTGCTCCAGAAATTAACTTTGCCACATAGGCGAACCGACGAACCGAGTAGGAGGCGGTCTTGCTCACCTATCAGAAACTGAATTACTGGATTGCCCGATTTAAAACTTATTTTGCCCGAAGAAAGCACATTGCTGGGGGTTATGTGAAGATTGACATTGCCTGCTGCTGAACTCATATTTATACTATGAGGTTTTATTAAAATAATGGGAAGAAAATTATACTTTATTTTATTGCTGTCTTGGCAAATCATTTAGTCTTGACTGATTAGACCTGTAGAGAAATCTGGTCGCCTTTTACCTCAATTCGGCGAAGATGGGAAACAAAATTGTGCCATAACTTATTCTTGACTGGAGCACGCTGGGACATATAATTGACCTGGAGGTTAAAATCACGCCCACGGCAATCATATACACCATCCTGTAGAGCAAGTGCCCGACCGATACAGGCATTAGACCTAAACTTCTTAAATGACAGAGGTTCTATCTGTGCCATAGCAAGTGCCTTTTCTAACTCAATAAGTGGTTGCTGCTGAATACCGAAACGACCGCTAATTTTATCAGTCTGAACTGCCCGACTGGGATTTAATTTGCCATCATAGAACCACTGGTAGTCCGAAAGTTCGTCCCAGCATCCAGTCAGACCAGAGCGGACCGAGAAGTTTGCCTTGTCGTATCCTGCGTCAAGTTCTTCCAGATAGGTCATATCAGCAGGAGCGTCTCCCAGCGGATAGGCAACTCCAGCATACCAAGCAAGACCCAGAGCATCTCCCATTCCAGTAATTGCCTTTCTGTCGGTATAGACCTCGCCGTCAGTTGGGATGGACAGAATAGATTTTGCCCTACTCTGTGAAAGTGGCAGGCGAATATTGGCAACTCGGTCGCCCTTTAATTGGGAGTATTTGTAGTTGGTGGAAGATAGGAAATCATAATTCATTGTGCCTCCACCCTTCATCATTCCCATAAGTTTCGCCGTGTATCCAGTAGGCATCTCAATCTGCTGAATTACCATCTGGACATTGCTTAACCGATAATCGGCATTGAGGGGAGTTGTGCTCGCTATACCAGTAGCAAATGCCTGGTCTCGGACAGAAGCATCAACAACCATCCACCCACCACTATTCTGGATATTGCGGGTCGCAGCAGCAGTCATATCGTTTCTTACCGCCGTCACGAAAGTAATTTTGAGCAGACCGAACCGACCACCAGCAGTTGCTGCGTTTCCATCGCCCGCCACCATCTCAATTGACTTAATAATGATGTCTGCCGTCGTCTTGGCAAACCAAGGGGTGGAAGGTTGCTCTGTCCAGGTGTTGGTCGTGGCATCGTCAAAGTCTGCCGCTTTACACAGGGCAATCTTCTGCCCCACAACAAAGGGGCAATTATCTACCGAAACCTGCTGATTGGCACGAGATACATAAATTGCCCCGATAAGAGCACCACCACCACCATCATTTCCTAACCATCCGCCCTGTGTGGCAGGACCGCCGTTCTCAATATCACTATCTTTGCCCGACACGGAGTGGAATAAAAGACCAAGATTGGAGCGACGGCACGGGTTAATCGTGTCAGGGATACGAAGAACTCTTCCAGCACCTTCCAGGATAATCTCAATTCTTAACCCTTCCGTAAGGAGAGCGGGAAATACTTTGGTGTTTGAGAAGATGCCTGTGTGAAGGGGCAGGCAACACTTGACAACATTATTGCTGGCATCCGTGAAAGGATTGGCAGTGATTTCTGGCACAGCAATTGGTGCTTCTGCTGTCCGATACAGATTGGTGTAAGGTTGGGACTTGTGATTATTCTGGTCGGATTTGGTAGTTCCGAAAGTGCCACGGGTCTCGGGGTCATAAGTGGTCGCCCCTTCTGTGAGGGCACGCTTGTTTCTTAATACATCATTGCTCTCATAATCGTATTTAAGTGCCACTAAAGTATTGTAATTTTGGATTTCCTCAAGGAGGACTGAACCAGCACCGCCACTCATAATGCGAATATCACGGATTAAACTTTGCCCCCCCGTCTCCGCATCAAGCGTCAGACGGACAGGGTCATTTGCTTGCCCATTTATTCCCAAAATCTGGACATCAAACTCAAGGTAGCATTCTTTGGGTTGGAAGTAGGAGATGGTTGGGGGAATATGGAAATTAATTTTCTGACTTGATTTGTAGTCAAGTCCATTCTCGGCGAATACTGACACTTTCGTTTGGCGAACAGGGATTTTATCATCAACAGACCAGAAACTCATTTTATAATACAAACCAACATTTTATTTACGGCAATTTATTTACTCTTTTTCTTAATATGTTCTTTGGGCGGTAGATGCCGAAGCAACATCCCCAGAGGCAGTTTGTGAAACAACATCAGAGGCAAAACTCTCTTTACCCGATGCGTAAGTCGCTGCCGCCTTCTTTTTCTTTTGGGCATCTTCACTTGCCGAACCAATAATACCCATCACTCCAGCAGCAACTGATGCCGCCGCCGCAACAGGGGCAAGTATTGGAACAACCGAAGCAGCAACATCTAAACCACCAGCAACTAATGACGCATCATTACCCGCTTTATATGCCCCTGTGGCACTCTTGCCTTCTGAACCACCAGTGCTACCAGTAGAAATATCCTCAATTCCAGTTATTGCTGCCCCGCCAATTGCCGCAGCAAATCCAACGCCTTTCGCAATTCCAGCAACTTGACCCGCTTTTAAATCTGTAATCGCACCAAGTGCCTTTGAGGCAAATGAAGACACCAAACCAGTATCCTCACTATTGCCCCCTGCCGCTCTTACATCACTTGCCGCTGTGCCTAATCTGCCTCCAAGTGTTTCGGGTGCTCCACCCACAACGCCCATTGACCTCCCAGCACCAGGACCAGAAGAAAATAATGGTGCCGCCCCTGGTCTAACATCCGAGGCAGTTGCCCCTGCTGCTTCAGTGTCCAAACCAAATGCCCCTGCTGCCGCTCTGCCAGCACCTTTCAGATTTTCTGCCGCTAAAGCAGGTTGTGCCTTGACATAATTTAATACCCCCGATGCCCGAGCGTCCGCAATAGTTTTCCCTGTTTTGACAACTCCGCCAACACCTGTTGCCCCCAGTTTTCCCTCGCTCTCCAGGTTCTCGGTTTGTTTCGTTCCTTTGGCAGTATTAATAGAATTATCATAAGTATTCTTTTGGGTGTTGTTGTATAGGCGGGCATCCTTACCCTTTTCTACTTCTGTATTAATAGAATTGTTGGAGTTTGTAATCGCATCTGAAATCCCAAAGTCGCTCATTTATATATATCAACTACTTTTTATTTTTGGGTTTCTTTTTTGCCACTTCTTTCTTTATGTCCTTCTTGGGCACTTCAGGTGTGGCAGATGGTGCCCCTCCCATATTCAGGTCGGCATCCTCAACAACTTTATGCTGACCACCTTGAGCAATTACCTTCTCAAAGTTCTTGTATGCCAAAGGCGGATTGGATTGGAGGTCTAAATAAAGGAAATCATATTTCTCTGGTGTTGCCGTGTAATAAATCTTTAAAAAGTTGTCATATCCTCCGAATTGGTCTCCAATTTCTTCCGCTATTTTGCCCAGTTCTTTCATATTGGGAAATGGACTGCCAATAATCATATTTGTGGCATTTGAGCGAATGACAGGAGAAACGGCACGATAATTTTGACTTGACATTAATAGCAGTCGTATCCCGTAATGGCGAAATCTACTTGCCAAATGATTTACATTTGCTTCCCTTCTTATTGTGCCCAGGATATCATCTAAAATCACGGCAACTTCTGGTCTCTCATCCATATTGTCAGCATAACTCTCCTGCTTGGCAATTAAACCAGTAATCAGTTCGTCAGAATATCCATCGTAGCAGTCAAATGCCTTCTTGAGAAAGCGGGAGGTTTTGTCATTATAAATTGTCGGTGAAATACACATCACTTCGTCAAAATAATCTTGCCCAAAGAAGTGGGAGTTGAGTAATAAATTACTGATTATAGTGCTTTTTCCTGTGCGAATTGGGGAAATCATTAGCAGTAAAGCAGGGGGTTGGGGCAAATTAGGATGAAGAGGTTTTATCTTTTCATTTGGTGGGTCTTGGACCTTTAATACCGCTGGAAAATCAGAGGCAATCGGTCCCTGTTCAGTAATGTCTTTACTCATTGTATGCTATAGGGAATATAATTAAATAGAGGGTCTATTTTCTTCTATTTATATATATGGAAAAATATGGATAGGCAGACTAAATCGCTGTGTCCAAGTGTCCGTCCTTTTGCTCCAAAAAATCACTTTCATAAAAGCAATACAACAAAAACTCACAACCTTATTTTTTAGAGCAAAAGGACGGACATAGGGACATTGATGAGATGATTTATTTTGTTATTCTCTCTATTAATAGATTTCTATTGGAAACACACTCCCCATCCATCGTCTGCTGAAGGATTGATTGCCTTACTAACTGCCGCATAAACCTGCTTCTCCTGCTTATCTTTTGCCTCTGCTGCTTTCTTCTTGGTCTTCCTTTCCTTTCGCATTGTGTCGTATCCGTGTATTGCCTCATACTGAAGTTGCCTTAATTGTTCTTGGGTCAAATGGACTAATCCGCCTTCAGCATCAACAAACTTCTCTGGCACTTCTTTTGCCTTAATAGATTTCTTCTGTGGGACTTCCTTTGAGGAAACCTCATCTGCCTTAATAGATTTCTTTGCCGCATTCTTTGCCCTTTTTGCCTCAACTGCCTTTACTCGGATTTTAGCGAGATGTGCCAATTGCTTTTCAGAAGGCGGTTTCCTCGCCCTCTGCTTCTTGGGAGGTGCTTGCTTCGGAGCATCTAAAAATACCTCTTGGTCTGGCACGATTTCCTTTACTTCCAACTCAACATTTGCTTCAGTGTCATCGTCGTCTTTAGTCTGTTGCCCTGCTGGGTCATCAACTCCCTCATATTCTTCATCTTCTAACGGGTCTTCGGGTTGTTCGCCTGGTTCAGGATTTTCTGGCATAGCAATATCAATCTCGGCATCACTCATTTTATAATAGAACAAATAGAATAAAATAGACTTAATAATCTTCTATTTTTTCTATTAATCTCTACCGCTTTCTCCGAAAGTGGAGAACTATTGTGGATTGCCCCTCCAAATCTCGGCAGTAGGTTTCGTCAGTATTGACAATATCAAGTTGGAGTTCATTAATATTCATTTCATTGGTATTGTGGAGGTCAAGGTATGTCTTTTCACTTGCCTCAAAATATAAATTGCCATATTCTTTACCAGAGTTGGAAAATCGTGGGATTTGATACATTATCTTTGACGGCAGTTGCTTTGCCATATTCAGACTTTGATGGGTTAATGTTGGACATCTGATAAATGCTGTCTGGGTTGAGAACACTGGTTTTTCATTTGAGAACACTTGCCATTTTGCCGCATTGGCAGTCTTTGCTACTCCTGCCATATTCTTCCTTATTCCCTGATTAAAATTGAGAACGGCAGTCTGTCCTGGGAAACCAAGTAGTTGGGCACAATTGCCTTTGATGCTGGTATATTCCTGCGGTAGTTGGTCAAAATTACTTCGTGTATTTTGATTGGTCTGGGGCAGAATTTAGCAATTTTCTGACATAAGTTGAGGTCTCAACAACTCCATTCTGAAGAACACCAACATCAATATTCCTAATATTCTTTAACTCCCAAAGATTGCCAAATCGTTCGCCACCATCTTCATCCCAAGATCTTGCCCAGTAGGAAGAACCAGGTGAAACATTATTAATCGGATAAGTGCCAGAGTTTGCCCGACCACCCCACTGCTCAATCTTGATAAAATCATCCTTGGCAAGCATACCGATTTTCGGATACAAGTTCCAGCAATTACAATTTATCGGTTTAAATGAAGTGGCAACCATTTCACCCGAACCAGTCTCCGAAGCAGTCAAGACTTTGGATTTTGCTGAATTAATAACATCAACCCAAGTGCCAGTCTGGTCTGCCTTTGATTGAGCAAATGCCTCAAGTTTCATCTCTTCGCCTTTCCCCACGAACCGAAGTCTGGTATAGTATGTCTCGCCATCCGTGAGGTCAGCAACATCACGGCAATTGTCTTGGTTAAGTTCCACATTTACCAGACCAGCAGCAGTGGCACCAGCAACTCCAAAATATTTAACTTCCTTCATACAAAATTGTCCGTGATTTGCCCCTGGCAAACGCTGTGCCCCATCTCCCTCAAATACAATTGCCTGCTCAATGAGAAGACCAAACTTTCCTGTTTCCGTCCGTTCTGCCCAAGTGAGTTTGTAGTCAAAGAAACCCTCCCGCAGTGCCGACCCTGGGGTCAAGGCACCATCTTTTTCCGATAACCAATCTGGGCAAATGTGGTCGGTATTAACGGGTCTTGATAACCCAATTTCATAATACATTCTGGGTTTCTTTGCTGTGCCTGTAGGACCCACACTTTCCCAAGGGCGAATTGCGTAAATGCCATCACAGAGGGATAATGGTTGTGCCCCTCCCGCAGTTCCTGTGCCAATTGTGTAGCGACCCATTGTTCCTGTTGCCAGAGCACGAGTAATTTTACGATTGGCAACAAAACCACCACCAGCACCAACTACGGCAGTAGTGTAATCTCCGACAGCACCTCCGTCTCCGCAGGGTATCCAATCGTCCAGAGTGGCATAATTGTTGGTAGTAAGTTGGTGACCAAAAGTAGATGTATTAAGATACCAACCAGTGAATGCTCCACTATCTGCCGCAGCAGTCCATTTAGCGGCAAATGTTGTGCCTTTATTATAATCGGGGTGTAAATCAAGTGCCCTGTCGGCAATACATTTCTTCAGTTCGTGTGCCAAATCCGTGACGCCGTAAGACCCCTCTTTTACTCTTACACAAATCGGAAGAACGCATCCATCCCGATACTCTTTGCTCACTTCCAATTGGGGACCAAGATAAACGGAAAAAAACTTTGCCCCTGTAATGTTGGCGAGGGAGTTTCTCTCAATCTTCACTGACTGGACGGCAACTTCAGAATTGGGTTCTATCTTAAATACATTGGAGAAATGATTTGTAAAAGAAGCGGGATTTGATGTGCCGTTCCCACGCATATTGACCTCAATACCATCCTCATCCAGTTTGTTGTAGTTATCTTGCCGATTGGAACATATCACTAAACTCATTTTATAATATGTGAAATATTTTATTCCAGATAAAAATATTTCTCTTAATATAAAGATGCCATATGCCAGCAAAATGCCCAAATCAAAACCCGTCGCACCACTCAAGGAAGACCCGCTGAAGGTGGAGGTAGATACTCCAATACAATTTAATTTGCCAAAGGTTGTTGCCGATGACAAAAAAGTGAAACCAAAACAAGTGTTTGAGAACTACACCGAACCCAAACCAACTGCCAAGAAAACTTCCAAGAAGAAGAAGAAGGAGGCAAAAAAATAATTATTAATATCTAACTAATTCATATGTCCCTGAAAGGGACTGGAGGACTACTACACTGATACTTTATTCATCGTCAATCATACACCCATCCTCCATTC
>Ga0307488_10003019_pt1 | contig 14112 bp, 10 predicted proteins | sample SB02metaG_FD_202248 | JGI IMG/M metagenome (GOLD analysis project Ga0307488, IMG submission 202248) | Sea-ice brine microbial communities from Beaufort Sea near Barrow, Alaska, United States - SB 0.2 | ecosystem: Environmental > Aquatic > Marine > Coastal | place: USA: Alaska | collected... | reverse complement strand
TCTACTTTACTTTCTAAATTCTTTTTAGAAATTTGCATTCCAGCACCTAGAAAAAAAATATTTTCATATCCAGTAAATTCATTTTCTAATGCAGTCAATATCGATAGCATTGAAGCTATTGTGCAATTTTTTTTTATGCTTCCATAATCTGGGTAGGTTATTCCAGCTATAATCTTAAGCAATGTAGATTTTCCTGCACCATTTTTTCCCAACAAAGCAATAGAGTCGCCAATTTCAACCTCCAAATTACAGTCTGAAATTACTATTTTGTTATTATTTTGCTTTTCTGAAAAAAAATATCTTTTTATATCAATAATGAAAGACTTAAAATTTGTTGGCTCTAAGTTGTATGATTTAGTTATATTTTCTAATTTTAAAAATTTCATTTAATTAAACAAAATCATCAAATTGTTTATTAGCAAATTTGTATAGAAAATAAGATATTATGGACAGTAAAACTAACACTATAAGACTGCTAAAGAGAAAAGTTATATTAGGCATTTGGCTTCCTATTAATAAATTTTTATAATAACTTATTGGATAGTAAATTGGATTAAAATAAAAAAACCATTCTAAGTCTTTACTAACTACTGAATTTGAAAATAATATTGGCGTTGTATAAAAAAGAATTTGCATTATATAGTTAATAAAATGTGTTAAATCTCTATACTTTATAGATAAACTAGAAAAAATTATACCTAAATTTATCGAAAAAAAAGTAATATAAAGTATCGGCACAAATGATAGTAAAATATTTATAAAATTTATTTTTTCAAATGCTCCTAATAAAAAATACAAAAGTATAACTGCTAATAAAAAAATAAACTGTATGAGATATAATAGAAAATTTTCTATAATTAATGAAATATACATTAATATTTTTGGAAAATAAAAAGATCTAAACAAACCCTGATAACTTTGATATACATTAGAACACTTCATTGCACTTCCTCTAAAATAATTAAAATATGTGGTGCAAATCATATAAAATAACAAGGGAGGCACCGAATCTGTATTGAAATCTAAAAGTTTACCAAATACTAAAGTAAAAATACCACTTTGTAATAATGGTGTTATAATTTGTAAAGAAGGCCCTAAAATAGTTTGTTTATAGAAATTTACAAAATGTTTTTTGATTAATTGCCCAAGAAATTCTTTGTAGGACAATATATATCTGATACTTGATATCATTAGTTCATTAATCTTTTGCTAGTTTTTTTATTACATTTCATAAATATTTAAAATAAATATTTTAGTTTATATTTTATTTTAATTTCTTGATAAAATACTTGACGCATATAACAATAGTTACAATTTAAACAAGCTTTTATTGTTGCTTAAAAGTAATAAACTTTTTATGGTGTTTTTCATATAATTAATAGAAAAAAATCTATAATCCTCTTTAAAAAAGTAAAGAGTTTACAGAAAAGCTATCTTAGATTGAATAATAGAAAGTCAAAAAAAAATTGGTTTTAATTTTAAATCTCAAATATAGCTATCAAAAAAGCATTTTATTTTTTTCCATAAAATTTTTTGAAATTCTTGATTCAGAGAAGTAAATTGGGTATTTTTTATATTTATTTTTAAAATTAATATAATCAATAGAGGCATTTTCATAATTAATGGTTAAATTCATAGCTTCTTTGCTTGCTTCCAATATATCTTTACCGTTTGATGCAATGACCTTGTATTTATCAAATGCATTAAAATTGTAATTATCAATTTCAATATTATGTTTTATTATTTCAGAGAATTTAACCAATTGATCATTCTTATTAAGAAATTTAAGTGGTAATTGAATTATAAACTCCCCATACGGGGGGTGTATAATTTGCCAATTATTTGAATATACTGTTGGCACATTATACAAGCTAGCATACCAGCTAAAACCGCTTGCAGCACATAATACAAAATTTGCTTTAGAAATTAATTCTAAATCTGTATAAATGGACTGTTTTTTATATAAATTATAATTAATAACACCAAATTTTTTGAAAATAGCTGGGTATTTCTCAACTCCTCCAGCAAATATAATTTTAAAACCTAATCTTTTAAAGTACTTAATCGTTGGTAAGTAACCTTTTATATCCGTGGGTATTGCTGTAGCATTTGCTGTGGTGGTTTTAATTTGCAAAACAATATATTTTGTTTTTTTTAAATTAAATTGAAAAAAGTTATTCAATTCATTATTAAAAATGATTTCTTTAAAAGCATTATATTTTTTTGTTTTTTTTCTTATTTTGTAATATGAATTAAATCTAGAATACATTTCACTATGAGGTATATTAGTGTCATCAAAACAATTGCTTGCATTTAATCCAATATTTAAATTTAAGTTTAAGTTTTTGGCTAAGACTTTTTTTTTTATAAAAATTTCAATATAAACTGATATAATACGAAAATAAAAATGTTTTTTAAAAAGCCTATAAATTATTTTAGTCATCACTTTTTCTCTGGATAATAAAACAACCTTCCATTCTTTTTTTATATGCCCTAAATATTTTTTTCTTAGAAATAAATCAATTTCTGGTATTGTATGACCTGTAGCACCCCAAAGATTATTGCCAGTGTATTTTATATTAAATTTATTTGAAACTTTAATAATTAGTTTAGATACTATGTCTCCAAGAAAAAAATTGAGTATTTTTGCTATATTTTTCTTGAACTGATTTAGCTTCATAATAAAATTTATATAATTTAATTTTTAAAAATATAATGAGTGTCCGCTGGCTAGCTAGCTAACTTTATAATATCAACCAAGATATTTAAACCAATCTTTTGTCGCAATGCTAATTTTTTTTTTTGTCCATAATGGTGCTTTGTTCCAATACCCAATATTTTTTAACAATTTTTTTATTCCAACTTCAATACTTATCTTGGGTTTCCATTTCAATTCTTTTTTTATTTTGTCGATGTTTGCAAATGTTATAGCCGGTTCGCCAGGTCTAGCTGGTAAGAATTGTGTTTTTCCACCTAATAATGAGCAAATTTTATTTATTGATATAGCCTTTCCACTTCCAACGTTAAATATCTGTAAATTTTTTTTATAATTTATAGTTTTTATCATAGCTGATACCACATCAGTAACATATGTGAAATCTCTCGTTTGCTTGCCATTTCCTACTACAGTATAAGGGTAGTTTTTTAATTTTTGTTTTAAAAATGTTCCAAACATTGCACCATAGGTTCCGGATGTTTTTGAGCGTGTTCCATAAATGTTGAATAATCTTAGTGAAGTAACATTTAGTTTATAGACTTTCCCCCAATGAATTATTAAATCCTCACCAATTTTTTTTGTTAATGCATACGGGTATTTTGTATCAATTTTTTCATTCTCTTTTGTTGGATAATTATTTGGTATTCCATAACATGAGGATGAAGCAGTATATATTAATTTCTTTATTTTATTTTTAACCGATGCCTCTAAAACATTTAGTGTGCCTCTTACGTTTGAATCAAAATAACTGATTGGTGAATTTATACTAGGGACAATATCTGCTAATGCAGCTAAGTGAAAAACAATATCAATGTTTTTAAAATATTTTGAAATATTTGATTTAGAGATATCACCTTTAATAAATTTAATTTTTTTTAAAAATGGTTTAATATTCTCCATATGGCCAGTACTCAGGTTATCAATAACAGTTACTTTGTATTTTTTTATTTTAACAAGTTTCTCTACTAAATGACTACCAATAAAACCTGCGCCGCCTGTAACTAGAATGTTTTTCATTAAAATAAATGTTGAAGTACCTTGACTAATTGATTTTTTGATACATAGAAACTATTTCCAAAATTTGCTACCTGTTGAGCGGAAGCGAGCGATCCTAGCAACAAAGCTAACTCTTCGTCCTTTGATACTTTTAACACACAAGATAATATTGCCAACATAGAATCCCCAGCACCGATACGGTCTACCACTCTATCAGCAAACGCTTTACATTCAAAAAAACTGTTTTTTTTTTTATTAAAAAGAATTGAACCATTTGCACCCATAGTAACACAGACATATTTTAAATTTTGAGCTATGGATATTTTTTTTATTAAAACTTTAATCTTAGATTGACTATCTCTCATTTCATGCCTTAGTTCACTTTCGTTAATAACAACGCACTCCAAATTATTATATTTCTTAATTGAGTGGTTTGCTATGTTTCCTGCATTAATTTGAGCATTTAAATATACAAAGTTTTTTTTATCAGACACTATCTTTGCACTTTTATCAGATAGTATTCCATGACCATAATCTGTAATTAAAGTTATATCAGATTTATTAATATTTTTTTTTAAAAAAATATTAATTTTTTTTTCTTCAAAAAATTTGTTTTCAAATTGTCTAAATGAGTAAAATCCTATAATTTTACTTTTACTAACATAATCAATATATTTTTTTTTTATTAGATTAGATGATTTTTTTTTAAATAAAGGAATCAGCTTAATATTTTTTTTTAGATTTGATTTAATAAAATTAACTTCATCATTATTTTTTTTTCCAATAAAAGAGAAAAGTTGTATATTTTTAGAAAAATCTGCTAAATGATTAGTAACCGCAGCTGACCCTCCAAGATATGATTCCTGGTATTTTTCTTCAAACATAAGTATCGGATCTTTTCCAGATTTACCTATTGCTTCAACAAAAATATATTTATCTAAAATTATCTCCCCAATAACTAATATTTTTTCTTTTTCAATTCTATTTAAAATTTCCAATATATCGGATAATGAAAATCTTTTTTTGATACTTTTAATAATTTTTGACTGATCTTTAGAAATTGACAGATTGTAAGAGTTCGAAATTTTTGAAGAACTAAATTTTCCTTCTTTGGTAATAAGAAGCTGGCCTCCATATTTTTCAACCGCTTGTTGTTCCTTTTTAATTTGTTTTGTTGTGTCATTCTCTTGCTTAAGATAATCTTCCCCTTTACAATAATAATTAGGTTTAATTTTTTTAATTACGTCAATTGCATTCGGCATATTATTGAATGTTATAAAATCAATATATTTCAAAGAAGATAGAGCTTCCAATCTTTCACTAAGTTTAAAAACCGGTCTTCCAGGTCCTTTACTGATAAACTTATCCTTAGTTAAATTAACTACTAAAATATCCCCTAAAGATTTGGCTTTTTTAAAATGTCTAAAATGACCTACATGCAGAACATCAAACGCTCCGTGGCAAAGAACTATTTTTCTATTCTTTTTTTTAATCTTCGATATTTTTTTTGATAAATCATCTAATTCAATTATCTTACTAAGCATATTTATTGTATTTCAATCATCACAAATCTAATAATTTTTATTATAGTGTAAAATATCTTAATTCAAACTAATAACAACCAAGATTTTTAATCTATAAAATATTTATTTTTAATAAAACTTTTTTTTAATACTTTCAAAATCATCAAAATTCAATTTTGGAAAGTTGTATAAATAGTCATTGTTAGTTATATTTTTCACTTTTATTTTTTTTCTTTCACTTTTTAAAACTCTTTTGATTATTGTATTATATGTTGGATAATATTTTTTCATTTCATTGTGTGAGGCTGGGCAAGATTTATTTTCTGGTGAAATTGTATAAAAATTTGATTTACCTTTTTGTTTTATTGTGTTTAACAAACCTAGTATTGAATTTAAAGGACCAAACATAAAAGGTCTTGTATCAAAAAAAATTATATCTTTATAATTTAAGATTTTTGATAAATCAGTATTTGAAATTTTATTCTCTCCTACAAATTTGGAAATGCTTAGTACACTTATCTCAATACCATACTCTTTAAGAATATTTTTAGCAAGAAGACAATCAATTAGTCCATCTCCATATGTTATGATCAACTTTTTTTTTGACTCACCATACACATAAGCCTTTGCATTATTTTTTTCATTATTCTTTTTTTTGATGGTTTGGGTGGTCAAATATAATCTTCTATGCTCCAACAAGACGCTTGGTCTATCAAGTTTATTTATTATACTAATATGATCGTAGGCTTCCTGTGGTGTAGAAGGTATAAAAATATCCAAACCATTTGATTGTAAAAAAATTGAATGATAGCCCTCTGTATGCTGCGGACCATCTCCCTGTCTTCTTCCTAAGGATATTTTAAATGAAACTGGGCAGGGATAATCACCACCGAACATAAAATTCCATTTAGAAGCTTGAGTAAATATGTGATCAAACGCAAGCATTGAAAATTCCACTCTCCCATGATGCACAAAAGGTTTAAAACCTTGGCTGGCTAAGCCTACAGCCAGACCTGATAAAGCCAATTCTGAAACTGGCATTTCAAAAACTTGTTTCGGAAAATTTTTTTTAAAACCTATTTTTTCATAACTAGTTTCAATTCCAATGATACAAAATTTTTTATTTTTTCTCAAACAATCATGTTGGGCACTTTTTATACTTTCTATAAAATTTTTATTTTGCATAACCTATAAAATTAATTTTTATCTTTTATTTTTTGTAAAGTTTTAAAAAAAATTTTTTTCATTATTTTTTTTTCATTTGAAATTATTTGTTCTATTTTGAGAGTATTAATTCGAAATTTTCTATTTATTATTTTTTTTAAAATTAATATTGGATCATAAATTTTATGGTCTTTGACGCTCTCTTGTCTGTATTTATTTTGAGTATCGATGTTAAATCCACTGTGGGCATATGTTCTTAAAACCTTCAAATGCAAAATTCCTGGTTTATTATTTTTTAAAATAAGCTTTTTTAATTTTTTCACATTTGAATAAATTTTAACAAAATCTTGTCCGTTAACTTTTTTATAATAAGGAGAAAAACCTTCTACAATTTTTTTTAAATTATAGTTTTTGGCTTTACGTAAAAAGCTAGGTACTTCAACAGAATAATTATTATCTTCAATAACAATTAATAAGGGCAATTTATATAAGGACGCGATATTCAAAGTTTCATAAAAAGAACCCTCCTCTGCTGCACCGTCACCTAAGAAAACTACTGTTATAAAATTCTTTTTTTTAATTTTTTGTGACATAGCTATGCCTGCTGCTATAGGGGCAGCAGAACCTAGAATGGGTGTGGTTCCCATAAATCCTTTTTTTTTGTCCAACATATGCATACTACCACCATTACCCTTACAACAGCCTCTCGTGTCTCCAAGAACTTCATAAATCATTTTAAAAATATTTGAACCTTTGGCAACATAATGGCCATGAGATCTATGATTGCCAAAAACCAAATCTTTATTTTTTAATGCAGCACAAACTCCCACGGCAGAGGCTTCTTGACCCGCTGATAAATGTAAAAAAGATGAATTTTTATTTTTCTTAAAATGTTCTGCAAATAAATTTTCTATTGCTCTAATTTGAGACATTGTCTTTAAAGATTTTATAAAAAAATCTTTATTCATAACTTTATTATAATTCTCATAGATTTTCCTTTTTTTATTTTATTAATACCAATATTTATTTTATCTAAAGGTATTATATCTGATATTAAGATTTTAAATAAATTCAAATTTTTTCTAACAATTTTTACCATTTTTATAAAATCCTCAGCCGGTTCATAACCTCCTCCATCAGATGCAAATATTTTTTTTCCATCAAAGAAACTTAAAGGGTTTTTTATGGTTAATTTATTACCTATTTTAGGCTGACCAACTAATATTAACTCAGATTTTTTATATAATAAATTAAATGAATTGCTAATTACATCTATATTACCAGTGGTATCAATCACGTAAGAAAATTTTTTGTTTTTGAGTTTTTTTGAAAATAAATTGTAAAAAGTTACGTTTAATTTAGAAATAAATTTTTTCTTATAATTAAATTTTTCTAAAAAAGAAATATTTTTATAACCTAGAACTTTTAAACAAATTGCGATTGTCAATCCTAGCCCTCCAATGCCATTAATTAGAATGCTTGAATTTTTATTTGTGGATAAAATGCTGCTTTCTTTTTTAATCAAAAATAAAGCTGTTGGAATAGCGCAGCCTAAAAGAGGTGCCAAAAGTTCTTCATTTTTATTTCTTGGTTTAAATTTGGTTAATCTATTTTCGGAAACTATTGTTCTTTCTGAAAATGTGGTGACATTTCCAGAGTTTATAATACCAAACTTACTTTCAAATTTAGCTGATTCAGCATTAATGCCAGATGATTTTCTCCAATGTAGTACTACTTGATTGTTAATTTTTACTTTTTTAACTCCTGGGCCAACCCTTTCTACAATCCCATAACCTTCATGTCCCATGAGGTGTGGTATATATTTATCTTCACCCTTAATTCCATTAATTTCATTAATTTGAGCCCCACATATTCCTGAGGTTACCAACCTAACTTGGACTTGTCCATATTTAAGGTTTTTAATATTTTTAATATCTATTATTTTTAATTTTTTTTTCTGTTTAAATAATACTGCAGCTCTTGAGTGAAACATAAATTTTTAAATTAAATATTATTTGAATTTAAGCAAAGGAAATCTTAAAAAATTTGAATAATATATAGTTAATTACTTATCCTATCCATGCTCCAAATCTTGATCTTTTTTTTGCTTTAGATTTATCGTCTATCTCAATATCAACTGTCTGTCTTTCATAAAAAGGGTCGGCTTTTAAGGTGTTTATTTTCTCTAAATTTAAATCTTGATCGGATCCCTCTTCTTTTATTTCATTAATTAGTTTTTTAAAAAAACTTAATTTTAAAAAGGAAACATTTCTAGCATTTCCATGTCTTATATCTTTTTTTTCAATCTCTTTATTCATATACTCATCTACTTCATTCCAATACCTTAATTGTAATTTTTTAACTCTTGGATCGTTTGCATAAATAAAATCATCAAATCTAAGATTAAAATTTGTATTTTCAATTTTAGTTATTCTGGACTTAAAGTCTGAAAAAGTTTCATAATATTCTGTTCCTTTGAGTGGCTTTATGGCAAGTACAACACCTACATGATAAAAGGGATCAGAAACATATTTTAATGCATTGGTAATAGTTGCATCTACATCTTCTAGAGTGCTTTCTGGAGTGGTTGCTATAATGTTGCAATAAACACCAATTCCAATTTTTTTTGCAATTTTTAAACAGTGATGATTTTCTTCCACAGTACAAAGTTTACTCATTTCTTTAAGTACTTTATTGGAAAAACTTTCAATACCAATATTTAACCTTCTAAACCCAGCTTTTTTCATCCATTCAAACATCTCTTCTGAAGCATCTCCTGCTCTGCAAAAAGACATGAATGTTAAATCTTTAAAATTTTCTTTAATAACTTTTTTACAAAATCTTATTACGGAGTTTTTATTTATACAAAAATCGTCATCTGTTAGATAAATTGTTCTAACTCTAGGGTGGGAATCTACTATTCTTTTTATATTATGAATTAAGGTATCTTCAGTTGCGCTAATAACTGGAACTTTTATACCCGAGCCCCAAGTAATTTGATTTGTAGAGCTGCAAAATTTACATCCTATGGGACATCTATTTCTTGAAAAAACTCTCACAGTATGTATTTCAGTTATCCTTTCCTCCGTTGCTTGATCTCCATACTTACCTAAATAATAATCCCAATATTTTTCGTAAGGCAATTTCTCCCATTCGATTGCAGAAGTTGCTAAGTTAAACGTTTTTTCATCAAGAGGTACTGAACTATTTTTATAAACAATACCTGGTATATTTTGTATTAGCTTATCATTGGCCAATGCCAATAACCCCTTCTCAGCCTCAGAAATAAAAACAATTTTACAAGGAGTTTTATCTAAAATTGTTTGATAATTAAACTGAGCTTCAATACCACCAGCAATCAAAAGAGTCTGTGGGCAAATTTTTTTTGATAACTGCATATTTTTAATATCTTGAACTAAAGTTTCTTCAAGAACTGAGAAACCTATAATATCCCACTCTTTGTTTTTCAAAATCTCATCCAAAAAAGGACCTGTGTTGGTTAACATACATATATTTGGTTCAAAAGTTTCAGAATAATGACCATTTTGATTTAAATAACCAGCAAGTCTAATTACTCCTAATGCTGGCGCCATGAAGGATCTTTCTGCCGATATATGGTCACTTTGAGGACCTATTAAAAGAATATTTTTTTTACCTTTTTTAATAATAGGAAAGTCACTCTGACCAGAAATATGGAATCTTGTATTGTGTTTACTATCAAAATCAGAATTGCTCATATAATTAAATGTTATAATGAATTAATGATATCTAACAAGCAAATAAAGTGAAGAATGTAAAAAATATGGAAAGTTTTTTTATCATGATCTGTATATTTCCAGTAAGCCTTAATATTTAAAAAAAATTTGCTCCAAACAATTTGAAATAATATAAAAATTACATACTGAGTTTTAATGGGAAACAATGTGTAAATCATTGACTATTCCTGCAACGGTAAATAATAACAAGTCTGAGCGCCATAAAGTAAGGCCCAATATTGAACTTAGGCCAGTAAAATTTTAATCTTACTGTTTATTCGGGCACCAGCATTAAATTAACAGTTCTATATTTTTTATAGAATATAAAAAAAAAGAATGTGCACATGATATTAAGATTATTGCTACTATTGTTAATAAATACTTCCCTCAAAAAAAAATTAAAAATCAGCTCTAAATTATAAATAAAGTTTCAAAAATTATTGACTAAGTAAATTTTTTTACTATAAATGATGCATATTGATATGGTGGGAAATCAGTGTGAAATTCACTGGCTGTCCCTGCAACCGTAAAGTCGGAGCGCCACCCAATATAGCCCGCTGTTGAATGAAGGCCAGGAAAAGTCTTTATTCTTCTTTGAAAAATAAGCAACGGCATTAAATTAACTGGATTAGAGTTTAAGCTCTTAATCCTACAAATGATGTGAGGTTGCTAATGAGGTTACTATTTTTAAGTTTAATTTTAATTTTTAATTTTTTTTCTGTTAAAGCAGAAAATTTAAAAAATTGTGAGTGGAGTGAAAAAGGTAGTGTGCCATGTATCAATATTACCAAAACAAACAATACTTCAAAAATTTCTGAGGCTGGAGTTAATAAGACAATTATCACCAAACAAGAAATTCAAGAATCTGGGTATACTAATATGGCTGATATTTTTAAAAATGTTAGTGGCCTATCTGTTTTTCAGAGTGGTAATACTGGACAAAGCGCATCTATTTTTATGAGAGGCTCTGAGTCAAACCATACACTTGTAATGTTAAATGGAATTCCAATTAACGATATGTCTGTTACAGATGGTATGCATGATTTTGGTCAAGATTTTGCTCAAGGAATTCAACAAATTGAAATTTATAAAGGATCAAACGGTGCACAATTTGGCTCTAGCGCAATAGCTGGTGCGATTAATTTTATAACATCAACTAATTATATAAATGATTTTTCAGTTAACGGTTTTAATGGTCGAAATAATTCATTTGATGTAAATTATACTAAAATTACAGATAATGACTGGCAGCTAAGTATAAATGGAGCTGTAAATCAAAGTAACCTTGGAAGCGCAACTGCAGATGGTACAGAAGACGATGGCACTTTAAACAGACAGTTAAGATTAATTGCGGAGAAATGGATAAATGATAATATAAAAATAAAATCAAACTTTTATTCAAGAGAAACTAGAAGTTATTATGATGATATGGATAACAATGGTGAACTTGGTTATGTGATGGATAACACCATGCAATCTTTCCAGGCAAGTATAGATAGAAAATATAAAAATAGTGAGGATAATACAATACTACATTGGCATGCCTATGCTAAAGAAATTGATGATGGTGGAGTTACAGATTCAAATGATAGCCAAAGTATTGTAGCTAAATATGAAAAAAAATTCAACAAATCTGAAAAGTATTCTTTTGGTTTTGGTTCTGAATATAAATATGATTGGGCTAAATTTATAAATAGAGGTTCATTCAATTCATTCTCAAAAGGAGATTCAAAAAATTTTGGGGTCTATGCAAATGTAGGATTAAAAATTTTGGATAATTCAACTTTATCAGTTTATGCAAGAAATGATGATCATCACATTGCTGGTAAAAATAATAGCTATAAAATAGCCTATAATCAATCGTTAGATAATTTTGATTTTGGTACATCACATTCAACTGGCTTAAGAAATCCAACTTTGTATGAGTTATATGGTTCTAATAATTATGGATATAAGGGAAATATAAATGCTAAAGCAGAAAAAAGCAAAACTAATGAAATATATGCGGCATACAGTTTTTCTAATAATTTAATGTTAAAATCTACGGTATATAGGGCAAAAATTTATGACCGATTAGAATTTAATGATGCTTTTACTTCGGTTGAAAATAAAAAAATTGACCTTAACCAAGAAGGTATTGAATCAGAGTTTGTTATTAAAAATGAAAATGAAAAGATAACTTTATTCGCAAATTTTCTAAAAAGCAAAAATGCTGAAACAGGAAAATCCCAACAACGAAGACCTGACATAACCTATGGAGCAAATTACAAAAAAAATAATATTAGAGGTATGATTGGACTTTTTGATTTTAATTTAAACTATAGGTTTACTGGAAAACATAGTGATTATGATGGTGGCACAGTTAAGGTTAAAAGCACTAATATAGTCGATATTCAGGCATCTAAAAATATACTTGGCATTAAATGGAATCTTACTTTATCTAATTTACTTAATGAAAGATATGAACGTCCAGCCACATATAGTGCTGATGGTAGGCAAATAAGAGTTGGTTTTAAAAAATCATATTAACTCTAAATGATCTATTAATTAAAACTTTCTATATGGTTGAATTAACTAGTAAATTGATTATGGTATTAAAATGAATTATTTAAAAATATCAATTGGTATATTTTTTGCATTATCTTTAAGTAGATTCATTCCGCATCCACCTAATTTCACAAGTTTACTAGCTTTAAGTTTTTATGTACCGGCAGTTTACGGAATTAGATACTTGCCAGTATTATTATTTAGTTTTTTTTTAACCGACATGGTTATAGGTTTTCATGCAACTACTTTATTTACATGGGGCAGTGTAATTTTAATAGGTCTAGGTTCTAGGTTTTTTACAAAAACTCTTATCAGTAGAATTTTTGGGTCGTTAATTGGTGCTTTTGTATTTTTTATAGTTACTAACTTTGGGGTTTGGATTTTAGGGGCATATAACTATACTTTTGAAGGTTTTTTACTTTGTTACTCACTTGCTATTCCATTTTTTGCTTATAGCCTGATATCCACTTTTATATTTTCAGGAATAATTGAGGGTATTTATAAATTAAATTTTAAAAGCCTAAAAATTAAACAATAATTTAACAACACATTTCCAATAATTATTAAAATAATAAAAAATTTTTTCAGTGCATAAATCAAGTCAATTGAGCTATTAGCAATGGTCAGCTCCACGCATTACTACGCTTCCACATCCAGCCTATCAACGTGGTGGTCTACTACGGCTCTATAGGAAGAACTAGTTTTGAGGTGAGTTTCCTGCTTAGATGCTTTCAGCGGTTATCTTGCACTAACTGCATGAAGCATCAAGTGCCTAAAATAAATAATATTCATTTATTTAAAATTAATATTATTTATATATATCTTAATAATTATGAATTTAAAAAAAAAGTTTGACCTCAAACTCACAAATGCAAAAATATCTTTTACTCTTAAAGGTTTAATATTGTAGAGCACTCCACATAACAAAAAAAAATATTAAGATAAAAAAAACTTTTATTAATTAGTAGAGATAGGAAAATTGAAACTGATATTAATAAAAACAGTTATTGCGGGGCTTTTTTCTTTAGCAAAATAACACCACTTTTTAACTGGATAAAACCTATCGGACTTTCTATCAAAATATTCGTTAATAAGATGAAGCTGATATGCAGAGTATAAAGAAGCCAAATAGTATACTTTTTAAATCAACTTCAAAATCTGGAAAATATAGTAAGCCAACTATATATCCAAAAAATATCACTAGGTTTTTAACCCAATGATCTACTCTTAATGGTTTTATTTTATCAATTATATTTATTATTAAATAATAAATTTCTTATCCTAAAAATTTTTTTCAGTGCATAAATCAAGCCAATTGAGCTATTAGTACTGGTCAGCTACACGCATTACTGCGCTTCCACATCCAGCCTATCAACGTGGTGGTCTACCACGGCTCTATAGTAAGAACTAG
>Ga0307488_10003016_pt1 | contig 14116 bp, 25 predicted proteins | sample SB02metaG_FD_202248 | JGI IMG/M metagenome (GOLD analysis project Ga0307488, IMG submission 202248) | Sea-ice brine microbial communities from Beaufort Sea near Barrow, Alaska, United States - SB 0.2 | ecosystem: Environmental > Aquatic > Marine > Coastal | place: USA: Alaska | collected... | reverse complement strand
ACTATCAGTAACTTTACCGTGAACATATAATGCTTTATCAATCTTTCTTACAATATCCTTACCTCTTTTGTTAAAATATTTTTTTGTATGTTCCAAAAAACTACCAACATCTTTAAACTTTCTGAAAAAAGGTATGTTATAATTAATTAATATATCAACAAATTCTTCTTGTAGTCCTTTAGCTGGTTGACCTTTCTTATTGAAAAAGTGGTTGATTTTAAAGTTTTCTAATTTTTTAGCTGTGTCTCTGTACACCCCAGCCCTTGGTGCGTCGTACTCGTTTTCTAAATAAGCGGGAGTCTCTAACTTAGACCCTAAATAATACATTCTAATAATACCACCTAATTGTGGGAATTTCATCGCCCCACCTAAAATTAATTTCTCAAAATCTGATGTGTAAATATTCTTAATCTCCCAACTATCTTTAATAGGTTTACCACCATGTCTCATCCTATTCCAATCATCGTAAGCGTGTTTTGTTTCATGAACAAACATACCCATACTTAATCCCCTAATTGGTACGTTGAAAATAACTTCGTATTCACCAGTTTCTTTATTATAACCTGATTCGTTGTGAGAGTACTCTATTCTATCAGCACTCCTAAATATCCATTTATCTACTGAAAACTTTTTATAAGCTTCGGGGAAATCTTTACCATTAATAATTAACTCATCAATTTTAGCTCTAGGTGTTGGTTTCCAATTACCGTAGTTACCGTAGTTTCCACCACCAATACCTGACCACCAACTATCACTACTACTAGACTTTGGGTATTCACCTACATCTTCCCCATCACCTTCGAATACAGCCATAAGTTCATTATGTGTGTTATTATCATAGAATGGTTGACCCCATGATGCGTGGTCAGCGACCATATCCTCAACAACTTCACCATAGGTGTTATCATCAAAGTTACCATCAACTCTAACACTATAACCCCAACTTTCAACAGATACGGTTATAGTTTTACCTTTAATTATGTTAGATATTTCGGGATGGTCTTTAATTGTTTCAGCGTCATACATTAATTCGTCACCAGGTACAATAGCGTCATCATAAACGTCACCACCTAAATCCTCAAAATGTGTGATATAATCACTATCAGACTCATCATAGGTTGTAACATGGTTTTTTGGTTCCACTTTTTGTGGTTCTTCTTTAGGTTGTTTATCAGACTCAACTTTATCAGCTTCATCAACCAACCTATCAATTTCATTAGATAAAATTTGTGCCCATTCTCTTACTTCAAATGATATTCCAGCCACCTCGTTTAGTGTTTGTTTGATTAATTTTTTAAGGTTCATATCAATAAATATCTTACTTATTGTATATATCCTTATTTAATATTTTAAAAATACGACTTTTTATTTGTTCGACTAATGAATGGTCAATTATTTCTGTTAAATCCCATTTGTCATCTATAACAATAGTTTGGATTTTGGGGAAGAGTTTATCACCGTGTTTTTGATAGTCATATTCTATAACTAATGGAACACCATTTAATGTGTCTTGATGTGTCATCTGTCGTGTTGGTCTGGTTTGATACTGTGTATAAAATTATTACATTCTCTAGGGTTACCCTTATATAGTACTTCATCAGTACTCAAGACTTCTTCGGGTTTTTTGTGTGTCATGAATCCATCCTTAGTTATAACAACCACTTCCATTTAAAACTTATCTTTATTGGTTGTCTTATTCTCGTTGGTTTCTAATGGTTTTTCTGTCCAACGATTTATTTGTTGTACTAAATCTGTGTTATTTGTTTGTATGTTAAATTTTTCACGTAATCTTTTTTCTCTAGCTTCTACTTTATTACCGTTAGTTAGGTAGTACCCACAGTGTAGGTCAAACCAATCTTCAAATTGTTTCCATTTTTTATTTAGTCCCATATTCGTAAGTTGTTAAGAACTCTAATAGTTCACGGTTTTTATTTAATTTTATTTTAGTAATGTCTAAGTTACTTTCTGACCCATAGTAGATACAATCAGCTATTGTTTTTTTTTGAACTAACATTTTTTCTTTCACCACACTAATTTCATTTAAAACTAGCTTCTCAACAAACTTTTGTTGGGTCCCCCATTTTTTATTAGTTGAGTGTTCTTCAGTAGTGGTTGTTTCTAATGTTGTAACTTTATGTTTCTTGTTGATTATATCAACCTCATGGTAAGTCATACCATCTGTTGTTTTATGTTTTAAAATTGATTCCATTTTTTAATATACTAAATAATTTATGTATTGTAAAGGCAAAAAAAACCCCATTAAAATAATGGGACTAATATTAACTATGTCCTGTTGTAATTAATTCATATTCACAACCACTATCAGTGTTGGCGTTCATAACATCTACAATTTCTTCAGCTTTTTTCTTATCAGTTAACTCCCAAATCTGTGAACTACCATCGGTTAATAATACATGTTGTATTTCACCCCTTCGATTTGTCATTTTTTTCTTTATTAAATATTGTTTCATCCTTTTTTATGATTTTGTGCCCATCTCTCAACTCTCCTTCCATATTTATATCCCATATAAAAGAATAGTATTAGACCGACGATTATTAATATATTATATATCATGCCATTTCAAATTGACTTGTGAATTCTTTTAAGAATGCGTTCTTCTCACCCCCAACCATGGTAACCCATTCTTGATATGACTCTTCAAACTCATTTTTAAGTTCAATAAGTGATAATGTTTTCAGTTGATGTACTGTTGGGTTTCTCTTAATCATCCACGATTTAAAGTCAGGCCATTCGTCTCTTTTATACACATTCTCAGATACAAGAAACACAATACCCGTAACCATATTATTAAGGTCAGGTTCTCTAAATACACCAACATGGATACCAGCGTCTTTCAATGTTTCAACATGTTGTTCCATAGTCATAGAAGTACCACCATTTAATATAATGAATGTCTTATCTTTTAATCTCCATGTGTTGAAGTTTTCACCTATTTCATCATACGATGGACTTGGTCGTCCACCATATGTTTCACCTAACACATTATTGTATTCTTGTAATGCGTGTCCGAATTGAATACCTTGTTGGATTGGTGAGATGTTATATGGTACTAGACCAAACATCCTGAATCTATCTAAATGTTCTTCCATTTTAAAATTTTATTTACAATTTTCTTTTAATATTTTAGTACCTTTTTGGTAAAGTGGGTGAAATGGACAATGTCTACATTTTGAGCCACAACAAAATCCACGATTTTTAAGATACCCTTCACTTAACAGTATCTTACCGTCTTCAAGATAATAATCTTTTCCCATTTCAAAATCTTTTTTCATATTATTCTATGTTTTTTAGATTCATTTTCCACTTCTTCTTCAGGTTTGGGGTTCTCTGATGACCACATCTTAGTGTTACCAATATGGAAAGTAATCTTCTTATGTTTTTCACCCTCAATATTCAATTCAATAGACTTTAGTTCATCATTATCATCAAAGATAGTGATTTCAGTTAACTTTTTAGGTATAATATTAATACCATATTTATCATATATTATTTCAAAATAATTATTTAAATCATCCTCAAACTCTGTATCTATGATATATAATATTTGGTCCTCTTTAACCCATATACGTTTATCTTCTATCTCTAATTCATATGAACCGTTAGACAAAAAACCTGTTGGTGTGGCGACAATCTTTCCTTTACGACCATCAGATAATTTTACTATATTATTAATCTCCATATTGTAATTATCTGTAAAAAATGGTAATATGTCAATTGTGTATAATGTTATTTACCTATCATTTATATTTACCATCATATTTTGTAATTAAATTGTGTATATATTTAGAGTGTTCTTCGTTTTTAGAATTGGCGTACCCGACTGTTAAGTGCATTCCAAAATAAGGTTCACCCAACCCCAACTCTGAACGTATGTCAAGTAATTGTTTTCGACTTCTATATTCAACCACTAACCACCAATGTTTAGAATCCGTTTTTACGTCAGGGTCAATGGTTAGTGTAACTTCTGTTCCGTTATACTTTTCTTTAATCTCTTCCCATTTATCAGCGTTATCCCCCATATCCCTAACCGAGTCATTAATGAAAGATATGTGAGTTCCACGTAACGGTCTGTTTAGTTCAAGATTATATCTTTTTTTAATAAACCAAGAATAATACTTAGTCGTATCGTCTTCAAAAATAACCATAGCCGTTTTCTTCCACTCAGATTGGGTGTTGTGTTTCTTGGTGACGTTTTTAGGGTCAAACCATATTTTCCCCGTTACTTGTATCATAAGGAACAAATATACTAATAAATTATTTAAAATCAAAAAATGTGAAGATAAACACGATATATGAAATTTAATCACAAAACAAAATATTTATTAAAGAGAAAACATAAACAATATGAAATATAATATTAAAGGGTTAGTACTAGAAACTGTTAGTGAAGTTTTATTAGAAGGTAGGTTAGAAGATATTAAAGCTAAATATGATGATGAGTTTAGTGATATTATAGATGATTTATCAAAATTAGACCCATCGGGGAATAATAAATATTTAGCTTGGATGGCCAACCAATATTTTAATGTTGATGAGGGTGGTATTGGTGTGACTCAAATTGGTCAAGCTGTTGATAGGTATCATAAGGAATTGGCTAGAATAAACCCAACTATGTCTAAAGAGATTGTTGAGTCTAACCCCGACTTATACCCAGGTAGAGAAGCTAGAAGAGTATCTAACAACCCAAAAGATATTAATTCATTTGGCTCTGTAAAAGGTTTGATTAAGGTTATTGAGGTGGCTGAGGAGAATATACCAACATCAACTGAAAGAGATAAAATATATCAAGACGATAAATGGACCGTGATTGTCCCTAAAACACATAAAGCTTCTTGTAAATATGGTGTTCACTCAACTTGGTGTGTTTCTGTATCTAACGCCAATTATTATAGGAACTATACTGAAGATGGTATGTTAGCTTTTGTGTTATGGAGAGGTAAACAAGAGGGTCAATTAAATATGGATAGGGAAGGTGAGTATAAAGTAGCCGCTTACATTAAATATGACCGACCAGATTACACACATTGGGAGTGGTATAATAAAAAAGATACTAGAATGGACCAAGATTTACCATTAGCGGTATTCCCACCAGCGTTAATTTCAGCAATACAGAATCAGATTAAGATACAAATGAAAAACTCAGGTTACCTTGTTGATGTTGATTTTGAAGAAATTGAACAGAAGTCATATGTATTAAAGGTTTTTGGTGATGAGGGTAAGATGACTTACACATTCATACCTAGAAAAGAGTTTGGTTTGGAATGGTTATCAAAATATAATAAGGGGAGTGGGTATCGTTATTTAAATCTAAATAATGTTTTTAGTGAAAAATTACCAATATTTTCGGTAAGTGAACCTAAGGGAACATTAGATGATAATAGTGTTGACTTGGTTGGAATGTATCGTGCGTTAAGTAGTTCTGACTATTGGACTAGGCGTTACACTAAAAAAAGAAGATTTATTCAAGCGTTACCATATAATCTTAGAAATAGGGGCTCTGAGTTAGATGATGAGAAAAAAAATGAGCTCTGGGAATATTTTAAAACATATTTTGTTGATAACTTTGATGGTTACTTATCCGTTGATACATCTACATTACGAGTCGGTGATGAGGTTAAATGGAAAAGAACACCATCTCGTTTACAAAGACAACTTGGTTCTAAAGTGGGTAAAATAGTTAGACAAACACCATCGGGTATGTTTGTTGTTGACATTAATAATGAGGACAAACCATCAAGGTTTAAACCATCTCCTGATAAACAAATGGATAAGAAATTTAATTACGAAAATTTACAAAATGCGGAAGAAATATTCACTGATGACCCTAATAATACTGGATTAGAAGATTAAAAACAAAAGGGACTTTCGAGTCCCTACTTATTTTGAGGATTATACCCAGTACTTTATTGAAAACATGAAAAGTCTGGAATCGGTAATCATGTGATTTATAACTTAAGTAAAAATCAGGAAAAGTTGGTTGATGAAATAATAAAAGAATTAAAATAAATTGTTATGACAAACGTAAGTAAAAAGAAAAGATTAATCATTGAAAGATATAATAAAAGGATGTTGGGTGAGGCAGAAATGAATTGTCCTAAATCAACTAAAGACAGTGATTTGAATGGGAAAAACAAAAAGAAAATCGCTGATAACAATCAATATGGATTACCAACCGAAGAAACAAAAGAAAAAGGACAAAGTTGTGCTAACTGTGTTGCTTTCGATACCTCAAAAAGAATGAAAGATTGTATGGACAATCAAACTGGTGATGTGGGTTATTGTTGGATGCATCACTTTATGTGTTCAGGTAAAAAATGGTGTGACACTTGGGTAGAGGGTGGACCTATAACTTCTGATGAGAAATCTTATAAAAAACAAGAAGGGTAAAAGGTGAAAAATCTGATTAGACATATATTATTAGAGGATTCTAAAAAAACAGAATATCAAATAAGAGATATTGGTGGCCCTGTTTATTATAAAAGAATTAAGGGTGACGATTGGTCATTTATTGACGAGTCAAAATTCTACAAAAACTCTAATAGAAATAATTTAGTTAAATGGGTTGAGAAAAAACCTAAGAAAGAGCCAAAAGTAAGACAAGTAAAGGTTCCTAATGAAATGAAGGAAAGAATAGATTATTTAAAAATCTATTACGAGAATCTATCACCCAATGATTTTAAAATAGAAATAGAGGGTGAGGGTATAATAAAAATCAAAACAAAATAAAATGAAAAAAGTATTAGAAACTTCTATCCATGTCACGTTTGATGTCCTTCTCTTTAATGGAGTTTCTCTTGTTATGTAACTTCTTACCCTTACCAAGGATGATAGTCATTTTAATGATACCCTTGTCGTTCCTGAACATTTTGTATGGTACGATAGTTAACCCGTTGATTAATTGTTTCTCCAACTTACGTAGTTCTTTCTTCTTCATTAGAAGTTTACGTTCTCTTAATGGTTCGTGTGTGAAAGCAACCCTAGACTCAGGTATGTTCATACCCTTTACAAAAAGTTCGCCGTCATTGAAGTAACAGTAAGCGTCGATGAGGGAAACCTTCCCTTCATCAATAGACTTAACCTCAGAACCCACCAGTTTAATACCAACTGTGTGTGTTTCAATAAAAACGTATTCATATTTTACTTTTTTATTAGTTACCATCTTTAACTATTTATATTTTCTTAATAATTTAAATGTTTCTTCCGTGTCAGTCAATATTGTGTGACCTGAACCCTTAAACCAAGCAATGTTCCATCCATGGTTACCTTGGTTACCCTTTTCCTTCACTCGGTTACCATTCACACTGTCTAGATACACCCACGGTAGATTACCACTGACTTTTATTTTAATACCAATTCGTTTTAATCTGTTCATGAATATTGATAATTCATCCACTATTTCTATTTCTTTTTCCATAGTAACAAATGTAGTCATAAAAAAAGGGAAAACCAAATAAATGATTCCCCCTTATAGACTTTCGTCCCGTGGAGCGGTTAAATCGATTTGATACGTTATCCTCGAACTGGAATGTCCGATGCTTTAACTTAAGCTATAACCGCTTGTAGAGTAGGAGGATGGAATTAAACCATCGTCTTCCCATTGGAATATGGAACGCTTTATATTAAGCTACCCCTACATGTTGTATATTGTTGAAACTCTTTCTAATAAGTAAGACTCATCGATTACTTCCATGATTCGTAAACCCTTCCATTAATCTGTGTCTGTTTCTTTTTCTATAGTAAACTTAATAATTTCCGTGGTTATTGTAAACCCTTCCACTCATTGTTACTATCTATGTGTAGTATTTTGTAGTTTCCCCCTCAACAACAATACAAACATACAATTAATTTTCTTATCCGTCAACACCTTGAATAAACTTTTTTGATATTTATTACAGTATGGAAGATAGAGAGTATTACGATAATCTACAAATCATGGTTGATAAAGCGAAAGACCTTAAAATCAAAATTGATTCAACACTTGATGACGAAGCTAAAGGATATTTAAAATTAGCTTTAGAGACATTGTATGCTGACATGCGTGAATTGATTAAAGAACGTGACCAACGTTAAAATAACATGTCATGTATTAAAAGACTTAATCTATTACATAAATCATGTTTGGCGTTTGCGTCAACCCCTAAATCGTATTCACTATCATCTCTATCCCAAATTTGGATTACGTAAACATCAATGTCCTCATGTACAATTTCGTATGATGGTGGTGTATAATAATCACCCTCATCAGAATGTTCAACCCATGTGTGTACAATTTCAACCCATGTATAAACTAATTCACCATTAACACGCCACACCATTTCGAATTCGTAATAATCTGAATTTGCACCATCATCACCATCATTTGCATAATCCAACCCATCAAAATCATTCCTAACTAATGTCCAGTTATTTAAATTTTTAAAATAGGTACCCTTATCAAATACGATTAGTTTAGGCATGTCACGTTTTATCATAAATTTAATATAAACAAAAAAACCGAATCAGACTAATCCAATTCGGTTTTATATTAAAAATACCCTAAACTTAATCAGTAATCATAAAACGTGCCGCTGCCCATTCACCACTCTTAATACATTCAGCGAACATTTTAACAATATAATAACCATTGTACTCCACTACCTTATCAAAGGCTAATACCTTATACTCAAATACCAACATGTTACCACCTGGTGTTGTAAAACTAACATTAGTAACGTTATTGAAATCTGTTATACCTGGATTTGTCATTAACCCTCTAGCCTCTAATACAGCTCTTCGGTTTTCATTTGAATTTTCAATATAGAAATCCAATAACTTTCTATTACCATCAATATCCCTTACATGTAACTTAGTTGATACTTCCTCTATTTTACAATCGGCGTTAACATGTCTATTAACCTTAATTGGTCTTACAAGGTCTTTTTCCTCATATTCAAATAGTGATTTAGATATGGTGTCATTATCTATACTCACCTCAACCTTGTAGTTATCGTAAGGGTCACCTTTTGCTACCCCATTTGTTGTAATCTCTTCTTCAGTTAACATCTTAAAATCACCATCTTTACCCCATTTAGCTTTATACTTTTCTGAAGCTTGTAACACTTGGTAGTGTTGTTTTCTAAACTCTTTTACTTGTTGTGTGACATTACCTTCTTTAAGGTCTTTCATTAATTGATTTTGACCCATTGGGATTGTTGATAACTGACCAGCGTCACTACCATCACCCGTCTGACTTAATGCGTTTTTCTCAACACCACCTGTCGCCATAATGAAACTAACAGCCCCTTTTTTTATCCATTTACCTACATTCATAATTTAAATTTTTTTATTTATAAATAGGTTAAACCCCTTGATTGGTCTCATTCAAGATACCATGAAGGGTTTCTATCGCTCTTTTTTGGTTCCACATACGTACTTGAGTTGGTGATTTTTTAGTGTCAGAGTATAATATTTTCCATTCACTTTCTGACCTATCAACAAACGATACCATTTCTTTACTTAATAGAACGGTTTGGACTGTCTCAAGTAATTTCTCAACCCTTTCTGTATATTGTTCTCTACTGAATACTTTCTTCTTGATGTCATCATCCTCATAGGTATCAGCAAACTCAACACAGAATTCAACAATTGGGTTCACTAGGTTACCAGCATCATCCTTATTCGGTGGTACATTGATAACCTCATAGTTCTCTTCAACTCGTCTAGTTAATTCGTCAACCATAGTATTGATTTTAAAATTGATACCGACTCTTCTGTATAATCTTCTTGTTGTTGGTAGTGTTACATCACCTAAGGTTTCATAGACATTATCATCTAATTGGTTAACTTTGGATAACATGACCCTTGTAACGTTGTCGTATAGTAAAGCTAGTTCTTCTTTCTCCCAAGGTGGTAATCCTGTAAGTAATCCTGTGGATTCCCATCTCTGTAAAACTTCTAATATTTCTTCTTTTTCCATAGTATAATATTAATGGAAAAAAGGGTCATTCTAAAGTCTATTTAGAATTTAAAGCCGAACCTTTTTCTTTACGGCCTCTACCGTTTCGGTTATTCTTGGTCTCTTTTAATGAGTAGCTTCTCGTGGTGAGAGGAAGTCGGCTTATGGTTTTGTGTGGTCATATCTGAGGTGATATTTATTTCAGCATATGGTGTTTTAAAATACTCACCATAAATTTTTGAATCATCTATATGGAAATCTATACCGTATTTTTCACATAAAATACTTTTGGTTTTATTCCATGTATCGTCATCAAACCAAGGATTACCGTTATTATCGTAAGAAACAGATTCACCATTTTCTTTGTTATAATCACTTATCGATAATAACTTATGATACCGTATATCAAACCCCTTAATCTCATTAATAATATCGTTAGTGATATGTGAACCAGTTATCACAAAAACCTCATGACCATTATCCACTAATAACTTAGTTATTAATGAAAAAAACTTTGGTGCTGTATCGATAACACCATGAATATCTAGACCTAACCTCATCCTACTAAATTGTATAATTTTTCTAATTTATCTAACTTTTCCCTAACATCTTTCCATCTTTGTTCCTTCCAAAAGATACCCCAATTAGTATTGAGCTGTGCTTTCATCAAGAAATCTATTTGACCAGGAATCATCTTATCCATTGTGACACCCATCTCAAGACAAAGACCCATCATGATTTGTCAAATCCAAATTTCATCTATTTTAATGATTGAAAACGAGATGAACTTAATATGTCTGATTTTAAATTATATATTATTGCGATATCATCCACATAGGACTCAGTTGATATGTCCAATTCGATTTCGTTAATGACTAATGTGATTTTCTCTTTAAACCTAGTGTACTTGGACCCCTCTGACTTCTCCCATTCAATTTGATTACTATCTATAAGTACTTGTTTAGCCTTCTTAATGGCTTTATAAACATTGTCTTCTTTATCAGCTTCTATTCTCATATACTCTTTCATACGGCCCTTACAAATAAAAAATTAATTAAATAAATTACTAGGTAACTCACAAACAGGGATTGGTTCCATTTTATGTTTGTTGTTATTGTGGAAAGCTAAGTAGATTGATAACACTTCTTTTTCTCTCTCATTCAACAACCAAACTTCTTTGTCGTCAAAAGTTTCATAACCAATTTCATCGTAAACAGTGTAGTCATCAACATATTCCATAGCCCACTCTAATTCAAGGTATGTTGCTCCGATTTGGTCCTCGTCTGTTCTTGAGTCACCGTGTAATCCATCGGTAGGTTTAGCGTTTAGGATGTTACTATTAATTCCAATAGTCTTACCTACCGTATATACTTCAGTCTTCATAAGGTCAGCGATTGGACTAATGTCAACACCACCATCACCATATTTAGTATAGAATCCGATACCGAAGTCTTCTACTCGGTTACCCGTTCCACAAACCAATAGACCGTTTATACCAGCGATTGAGTATAGAGTGGTCATTCTAAGTCTAGAACGTGTATTAGCCATGGTAAATTCAAACCCATCATATTGACCCATCTCAACACCACCTTGTTCTAATGACTTTTCCAATAGTTGGTCACGAAACATATCGTATGTATCGGTTAAATCAATCTCCATTGATGTTACGTTATCGTAATTATCTTTTAGGAATTGGATGTGTTCCTTACCCCTTGTTACTTGGTCAGCATCTTGATGGATTGGCATCTCCACTACAGTTAGTGGGAACCCTGTTTTCGCACACAGTGTTGAAACTACAGCTGAATCGATTCCACCTGATACACCTAAAACATACCCTTTCACAGATATTGGTGCTTTATTTATGTAATCAGTTAACCATTGTGTTATGTAATCAGCCACTACTTGACTATTACCTTCATTTACTTGACAAGGTGTTGTGTTCTCACCTACTGTCGATGGTATGATTTCCTCGAATTTTGTCATGATGTATATTTTAAACGGTTTGTAATTCTGTCACTTGTTCGGTTGTTAACAACTCAATTGTTTCATTATTAACCCATTCACTTGTAGGGTCAGGAAGAGTTGGGAGTCCTTTAATCGCGTCAGTCACAACTTTAACTGAATAACCTCTCTTGGTTAATCCCTCAACAGCTGCCTTAACACATATATTAGTAGACACACCATAAACAATAAATGTGGGTCTACCCAAGAACGGTATACCCAAGTTATTTACTATAGCCTCAGTAAAGTTATTACCTTCGAATACATCGAATGTGTCTTTTCTTATGATAATGTTTCTTGATTTGTGGATGTCATGAAAGTTCATCCCTTTTTGTTCTGACCAATCAACTAACATAGTTGTTCCTCTGTCAGGACTAGTTTCATCTATGAATCTAGCACCTTCGGTGTTAGCCATACAATGTTGTGGGAATGTTTTAACGAAATCAGGTTCATCAGATAACTCTTTAGAGTCTTTAAAATGCCAACCCATTGTGTTAACGACCTTGATATTATTCACTCTAGCGAAATCGGTCAATTTCTTAAGGTTTGGTTTGATTGATTCAGCGTTTTCTACAGAAAGTTTACCGTCTTTATCAATGAAATCATACTGGGTGTCCGTATTCCAAAATACAGCTTTTGTTAAGTCCATAATTATTTATTTTATTTATAAGATAAAAGTACTCATTTGTTATTGAAATAACAACGTTATGGTTGATATTTATTAATATGGATATTAGGAAAATTATACGAGAAGAGGTAAATGACTTCGATTGGGTTGATGGTATCAACCCTTATCAATACGCCTTAACTGATGATGAGTGGGTTGAACTTAATCGTGAAATGGTACCGTTATTAGCTAATGAACACTTACGAACAGGTCAATCTTATATGATAGCTTTACAAAAAGTTAATCCGTTCCTATATAATTATATTACTGGTAAAGATATTGACCCGTTTAGTAATGACGATAAGGTTATTAATTTTATTAGATTCCTTAATGGTGATAATGACCTAACGGAATCAATCAAGTTACCTGTTGAAGTGGGTGATACTGTCTTCATGGGTAAATTTAAGAACAAGAAGACTGTTATTAAGACAATCGAATGGAATGAGAAGGGTGACCTTATGATTAATGGTAAACCAGCTTTAAAGATGAGAATCCCAAAGAAAGTTAAAAAAGTTGTTAAAGAATCTGAATTTGATTGGGCTGAGAACATTAAAATTTTTGATGAACAAGTTCCTGAGGATTGGATTGGTAAATCGTTTGGTTATGGTGGTGTACTTAAAGAAAAATTTGGAGAGGGTAACCTAGACGCTGAAGAAATATTCACAATCGATGGTGTGGATGAAAATGGTAATTTAGTGTTATCGAAGTTCCACCCAGAATTTGGTGTGTCTCGTGACATTGGTTCTTCACCTCACGTTCTAAGAACATATATTAATAGTGGTAATTGGGTTTGGGTGTAAACTTAAACTTAGGAAAGTTTTTAATTGGTTTCGGTGTGGTTCTTTTTATTATTGAAATCTTACCATCTTTAATAGACTTCAACAGACTTTTAACGGTGTGACACCACACAACATCGTCTTCATTACCATTAGGGTCTATACAATCATAAAGCACTTCACCATTAACACGACCATGTACAATTTCTCGCACTACGTATGACCAATCATCATCTTTATATTGTATTGTATCGCCTATTAATAACTCCATCTTGTGAATATACAAAATATAATCGATTATTCCTAATTAATTGTTTTCCTTAAAGTTTCTGTTTCTTTTTCACCAATTATGTCAACTAATTTTCTGAAAAAATGTTCCATATTCTCTTCAGTGTCAGGTGCGTTTCTAAATCTATCAATAAGTTCCACCACATCTTTTTCTTTTTCACGATTCATTTTTAATTTGTAATCTATAACATCACCTATACTCATGAAATAGTAACCACCCTTCTCAACGGCATCATTAACAATTTCTTTACTAGTTCTAACTGTTGTGTCAGCGTACTCATCACCACCAAAAGCTGGATTCCATACACTAAATACCTCAATAACTTTATTGTCATTAGGTCTGTAAGCATACCCTTTAGCACCATCTAGTGTAACCTCATCTTTAGGTAATGTACCTTTTTCTAAAGCTCTCTCCCATATTAATTTAT
>Ga0307488_10003015_pt1 | contig 14116 bp, 19 predicted proteins | sample SB02metaG_FD_202248 | JGI IMG/M metagenome (GOLD analysis project Ga0307488, IMG submission 202248) | Sea-ice brine microbial communities from Beaufort Sea near Barrow, Alaska, United States - SB 0.2 | ecosystem: Environmental > Aquatic > Marine > Coastal | place: USA: Alaska | collected... | reverse complement strand
CCGTGAAGCTAAGAAGTACAAGACGGTTAACCACTATATGCACGCTACTACTTTACCAGAGTTAGTAAGTGCGTACGAGAACACAAGTACTACACCTAAGCGAAAGCAAGCCATTCGTAACGAGTTAGTTCGTCGAAAGGTATCTGTGTGAAGAAAGTAGTAATATACAGCAAAAACAAGTGTCCCTACTGTACTTATGCAGAGGATGCTTGCAAGCAGTTATGTAAGTTAGATACAGAGTTTAATCATGTAGTTCTAAAACTAGATGAAGATTATACCAAGTTAGAATTTAAGACTATTTTTCCGAGTGCTAAAACTGTACCACAAATTATTGTGGATGGTGTGCAGATAGGTGGGTGGGACGAGTTTAAGCCAAGAGTATTGGCACGGATACAGGGAGAGTAGTCTCCCCTTTAAGCAGGCTACAAATGGGTCTTATAGGCCTAAGTTCTATGGAGAAAGAAGTGAAGAAGAGAAAAGAGGCCGTGTGTTATTTATGCAACATGGTTACAGCGATTAGTTGTTTAGCCTTGCCGTTTATAACAATATACGCCAGCGCAGCAGGTATGTAAGTAATACCTAAGGAGATCACATGAATAGAGAACAAGTACAGAAACAATTAGCAGTAGACGAAGGGATAGTACACGAAGTATACCTTGATCATTTAGGCTATGCCACGTTCGGCATCGGGCACTTAATTACGGATAAAGATCCAGAGCAAGAGTATACAGTCGGTACTCCTATCAGCGAAGAGAGGGTCACAGAAGCCTTCCAGTCTGATCTCGATATTTCTATTGGAGAATGTAAGGTTCTCTTTGACTTGTGGGATACTTACCCAGGGGAAGTCCAAGAGATACTCGTCAATATGATGTTTAATCTTGGGCGGCCTCGACTTAGTAAGTTCAAAAACTTCAAGAAAGCTGTCGATGCAGGTGACTGGGTCAAAGCTGGTATTGAAGGACGAGACTCCTTATGGTGGAAGCAAGTAGGTAATAGAGCTGAAAGGCTAATGGTAAGAATAGAAAATGTCTAAAATTTTGATGGGAATTATAGCAGCGATGGGTAGTGCGGGTTTTCTGTACTACCAATTCGCTGTTGTACCCATGCAAAATAAACTAGAAGAGCAGACTGCTGTAATCCTCGCCCAAGATCTGCGAGATCAAGAGCAAAAGGCTACAATCGTCGCAATTCAAGAAAACATGGAGAAGACAGTAGCAGCAAGTGCAAATCTCCAGAAGCAGAACCAACAGTACGAAACTCAGATGGCCGACTACTTGGACATCTTTCGCAGACATAACATAGCGCAGTTAGCTAGTGCAAAACCTGGTTTAATGACTACGCGAGTGAACAAAGGTACGGAGAAAGTATTCAATGAAATTGAAGATATTAGCAAGCGCATTAACGCTCTTAACGATTAGTGGATGTAGTTTACTACAGCAACCGCCTCGTGAAGTAGAGATTATAAGCAAACCGATAGAGATTATAATCACACAACCTATCATGCCACGACCCCTGAACCTCAAGGAGCCGAACTGGTATGTAGTATCTGATACTCGAATAGCAAACAAAGACGGCTTATATCCCGAAGGTTATACCTATTTCGATAAGTTTGTAGACGACATCAAAAAGAAACATGGTGGAGATCTAGTGTTTATCGCAATGAGTGTAGCAGACTACGAGTTAATGTCCTACAACACACAAGAGTTGAAAAGATATATTAGTCAGCTCGGTGAAGTTATAGTATACTACAAAGACGTAACCACCCCCAGTAAAACTCCACCTATTGAAGAATAATTCTTGACAGTGTTTCCAAATTCAAGTATAATATACATTCAACTTTAGGAGAGTACCATCAATTTATTTTATTTAGACGAAGATCTTGACAAGTGTGCAGAGTTTCATGTTGATAAACATGTCAACAAAATGATTCTCGAAGCCGCACAGCTCATCAATACAAACCTCTGGATAGATCATCTATTCGGATTTGTACCTCGTCCTATAACTAAAGAAGAGAATGCTATTCTTCAGACTACCCGTAAAGAACAAAAAGAACTTGCAATGGAAGATCGTATATTTCCTTACCTTCCTACTATGCAAAATCATCCATCTTGTGTATGGGTACGTTCTTCGCTAGAGAATTATTACTGGACAAACTGTTACGCCTTTGCTCTCGGTAGCGAAGCACACTATCGTTATGGTAGTGATCACAAAAGTCTTGCAATGCTCTATGCGTTACCAGAGCCACAACACATGGAAGACCACGGCTTCACTCAATTTGCCTTGGCAATGACAGAGGAACTAAAAGATTATGATAACCCTATACAGTCTTATCGCAATTTCTATATGCTCGACAAAGCTACATTTGCTGCGTGGAAGTATAGAGACAAACCACACTGGTGGGATGAAGACTTGGCTGACTACGAAAACAGAATCTCAGGACAATAAAAATGACTAGAGTTAAACTTATATCAACATCTTCCGATGATCTACTACAGGACATAGCGAAGATGGCAAGGGTATCTAACCCTGCAAACCAGAACAATAAAGATACTTCTGAGAAATTAGTTAAGTATCTAATCAAGCATAAGCACTGGTCTCCGTTTGAGATGGCAGGTGTAACGCTTGAAATCAATACTACTCGTGACATTGCTCACCAGATAGTACGCCATCGTAGCTTTGCTTTTCAAGAGTTTAGCCAACGATATGCAGAGCCAAACGCTTTAGATGGTTGGCCTTTTGAACTTCGAGAAGCACGTATTCAAGACGAGACTAATCGTCAGAATAGTTTACCTCTTGACCCAGAGATGGACGGACACAACATCCTCCAAGCTCGCTGGATTCGAGAGCAGAAAAAAGTTATTGCTTCTGCACAGGCAACGTATCAGTGGGCACTCGACAATGGTATTGCGAAAGAGCAAGCAAGGGCTGTATTACCAGAAGGTCTTACTAAGACTCGACTATATATGCATGGTACAATAAGATCTTGGATACATTATATTGATGTACGAACAACTCCAGGAACACAGAAAGAGCACATGGACATTGCTCGAGAGTGTGCATATGAAATCAATACTGTATTTCCTATGATTAAGGACTTTGTCCATGACCTCGGGTAAAAAATTCGATAGTGAGAAACCAAAGATGTATCTTCTACCTCCGAAAGCTACACTAGAAGTAGCAAAAGTACTGACATTTGGAGCAGATAAGTACGATGAAGATAACTGGCGAAAGCTCGAAGATGCTCAGAAGAGATACAGTGGTGGTGCACTTCGGCACATATTCTCCCATCTGGACGGGGAGTTACAAGATCCAGAAACAAATCTTTCGCATTTAGCGCACGCTATCTGCTGTTTAATGTTTAAATTAGAATTGGAGTTAGAAAATGGCAACACGAGTAAAGAAGAAGAGCTACGAGAACCTCTCGAAAGCAAACATCGAAAAGGTGATAGCTCTCCTAAACCCCAATACTTCAGCCCCAGCTTCGGAATCCACAAGTACGGACTCGTCAACATTAAAGCCGATAACTAAGAAAGAAGCGTGCGACATACTCAACATTGCCTACAATACGTCTAGGCTAAGTAAGATTATAGAAGACTATGATGAACAAAAAGCGTATGTTAAAAAACGTAAAGCAGGTCTACGAGGCCGTCCAGCAAGTGATGCAGAAATCGCTGAAGCGTGCACGAGTTTCCTCGGAGGACATACTATATCAGATATTTCTAAGCGACTCTTTCGAGCACCCGCTTTTATACGATCTCTTCTTGAAAGAGTTGGAGTCCCGTCACGACCGAACAACAAAGAAGAAAGACTGACGCCTCACTACTTTCCTGATGAGTGTGTCTCCACAGACTTTAGCATGGGAGAGGTAGCGTGGTCAGCAACATACCATAGTACTGTTATTGTAAAAGAAAGACTAGACCTAGAATGGTTAGCAAGTAAGAAAGGTATGGTAAATGTAGACTACGAAGCTAAGTACGGCTGTCCCTGCTATGCAATTTATATAGTGCAAGATGTAGACAGCGAAGACACGTTTTTTTCGAGTGTACAGTCTGGAGGTTTCAGTGCCTATGCTCCAGCATATGAGTTGGGAAAGCTGACTCATTTAGAAAAGTATGGCGTAAATTTAGAGAGGTTATGAAAAATAAATCTTGACAACATGGTTAAAATTGCCGTATAATATCCATTCTGAAATCGAGGAATATATGGGACAAAGATTCTACGAACAACAACTAAAAACTCTGGGCGACTGCCCAGGAAACAAAAACCCTAACAAGAGGACGCGTAAAGTGGCTTGGGACGACGATAAGAAAGCAGAAGCAGTAAGAATGTACGAAGATATGAACCCAACTCCAGAAACTAGCATGGAGATTGTAAAAGGTATCGCAGACGAAATTGATGAATCACCTAACGGTGTTCGCATGATCTTAACAAAGGCTGGCGTTTATGTTAAGAAGACCCCTGCCGCTAAATCTAGCGGAGGTACTACAGGTGGCACTAGTACCCGCGTCTCAAAAGTAGCAGCGGCGGAAGCCCTTGTAGCAGCTTTGAGCGATGCAGGACAACCTGTTGATGAAGAGATTATCTCTAAGTTGACTGGAAAAGCCTCACAATATTTTACTTCGATTCTAGTAGCTATTAACGAAGCATAATATACAAATGCCCTACTAGATTCGTCTAGTGGGGCTTTTTTGCATCCACTATTAATGACCTTGTACAGTAGCATCACAATAAAGATTGCTGAAATACTAACCAAGGAGTAATTAGTGAAAAAGCAAGAGCTGGCACGCTTAGTGCGCGAATATGGGGATGCTATTATTACTTATCGTAGTGAACACTCCAAAAAACTAAAGTATAATGTTTGCACATTAGACTTTACAACTCCTTACATCCAGAAGAAAAAGAATAGAGCCAAGGAAACGGACGACACTCTTCTCTTCTTTTGTTGGGACACTGACTCTTATAGACTGCTTCGTCCTTCCAACGTTTCTAGTGTAGTACCTCTGTCTTCCATTCTCAAGAATGAAGGACGTAGATAATGGATCTTTATCAAGCTCCAGAAGCCTACTCCAGAGTAATACACTACGACGCTGTAAAAGAAGTACAAATAAGACTCACCATTAATACTTTCAGAGGTATAGAATATCTGCACCTCCGAAAGTATTATATGGATTTTGAAGAAGAGTGGAAACCTACGCCAGAAGGTGTAGCAATGCCACTTGATTTAAGTAACTCTAGAGAACTCTTTATGGGTTTGGTAGAGATACTTTCATTAGCAGAATCCAAGGAGATGGTAGAGGAACATTTTTCAGATCTTATTAAGGATTTGTATAAATAGTTCTTGACTGTTATCCTAAAACTGCGTATAATAAACTTTCTTATTTAGGAGAATTATATGCGAGAGTTTTTAGATCTAGCGAGTAAATTATACTACGAGGGCTACCCGCTTCTTTCAGATGCGGAGTTTGACCTCTTAGCTGATAAACATAACTATACGAAAGTTGGGTATGAGGTTACTGATGCAGTACCTCACACATACCAAATGTATTCGTTACAGAAGTGTTTTGACATAACGAAAGCTCCGATCGATACTCTCGCTTGTATAGTATCTCCAAAATTAGACGGGGCAGCAGTATCTATTCTATATGTGAATGGTGAGTTACGTCTAGCTTTGACTAGAGGTGATGGCATTCTCGGAAGAGATATCACTGATAAAATGAAGTACCTTGTGCCTAATCGTATTAAGTACAGTGGTTTAGTTCAAATTACTGGTGAAGTTGTTGCTCCAAGTAGTATACCTAACGCTCGCAACTATGCGTCAGGGTCACTTGGGTTGAAGGACTTAGAGGAGTTCAAAACTCGAAACCTGGCTTTCGTCGCCTACGATAGTAGTAATCTTTATGATAACTATAGCGAAGAGATGAACTGGCTGTGTCATGGTTGTAACTTTAATGTTGTAACTGAGTTTGATTGTAGTCGCTATCCTACGGATGGGACTGTGTACAAACTTTGGGACGGCAACCGTTTTAGAGAGTTAGGTTATACTTCTAAACATCCTCGCGGAGCCTTTGCTCTTAAAGAGCAGGCAGAAGGCGTAGAGACTACCCTAGTAGACGTAGTATGGCAACTAGGTAAAAGTGGAGTAGTAAGTCCTGTAGCAATACTAGACCCTATTCTAATTGGAGATGCTACGGTATCTCGTGCCACGCTACACAATATTGAGTATATTCGTGACCTCAATCTTGAGATTGGTTGTAGTGTAGAAGTTATACGCTCAGGTGAAATCATACCTCGCGTTGTAAGACGTTTGGATTGATTGCTACCTTGAGAAAAATACTTCTTGACAATAATCTTAAAAATGCGTATAATACTTATTCAATTTCAGAGGAATGTAAATGACTATAATCGAAGCCCCAACAAACTGCCCTAGCTGTAGTTCGGTGTTAGAGGAAGTCAACTATCTTTTGTATTGTAGAAATCCGCATTGCGGAGAAAAAGTTCTCAAACTTATCGAACACTTTGCCAAGACTCTAAAGATTAAAGGTCTCGGGCCTAAGTCGATTGCTAAACTAGATATAATTTCTCTTGAGGAATTGTACTCTTTAGACGCATTCGAAATGGCCAAAGCTCTAGGATCTGAAAGACTAGCGGCAAAGTTAGTAGATGAGTTGGAACGATCTAAAAGTGCACCGCTAAATGTACTTTTACCTGCTTTTAGTATCCCTCTTATCGGGAAGACTGCCTCGGAAAAACTCTCGAAAGTCTGCACAGATATTGATGAAATAGACTATGATATATGCCGTAAGGCCGGTCTTGGTGAGAAGTCTACAGCTAGCTTATTAGAGTGGTTAGAGATGGATTTTTATCAGCAGAGTATGTTACCTTTTAGCTTCAAGTTTGAGAACAATCAAACAACAAACATAACCCACGGCACGGTTTGTATTAGTGGTAAACTTACCAGTTACAAAACGAAAGCCGAGGCTCATAACAAACTGCAAGAGCTTGGTTATGCAGTCAAGACAAGCTTGACAAAGGATGTCACCATCCTAGTAAACGAAAGCGGAGTAGAATCTGCTAAAACTAAGAAGGCCAGAGATGCTGGCGTTCAAATCATAACTAACCTTTTAGATTTTATTGGAGAATAATAAAATGGCATTACCTAAGTGGACTGAAGAGCGTACTGCTCAACTAACTGATTTCATCGGTGGCGAAAGCCCCGTCTCTCAAGCAACCGTTGCGGAAGCAGCTGGTAACCTTGAAACCTCTACTCGTTCTATCTCAAGCAAATTGCGAAAGATGGGTCACGATGTAGAATTGGCTTCTGCCAATGCTTCACGTGCGTTTAGCGACTCACAAGAAGCAACTCTTTCTGCCTTTGTCTCTGACAACAGCGGCGATTACACTTATGCAGAGATTGCAGGTCATTTTGAAGATGGCGCTTTCTCACCTAAGTCAATCCAAGGAAAGATCCTGTCTATGGAACTAACTGGCCATGTCAAGCCTGCTCCTAAAGTAGAAGCTGTACGCACGTACTCTCCTGCTGAAGAAGTCACCTTTGTATCTATGGTACAAGACGGTGCTTTCGTAGAAGCAATCGCGGCTGAACTAGACCGTTCTGTAAACTCTGTACGTGGCAAGGCTCTTAGCCTACTTCGTTCTGGAGACATTGACGCAATTCCACGTCAAGAGACTACTAAGGGTTCTTCTAAAGAAGATCCATTGGCCGTCCTTAGCGACATTGGAAGCATGGGTGTTGAAGATATCGCAGAAGCGATTGGCAAAACTGCTCGTGGCGTTAAGACTATGCTAACTCGTCGTGGCCTTTCAGCCGCTGACTATGATGGCGCAGCTAAGAAAGAAAAAGCATCTGCTTAATCCTTTTTAGTTTATAAGAGTAGGCTCTTCGGGGTCTGCTCTCTTTTTTAGATTTGGAATCGGGAGAATTTCATTGAATATCGCTAGTGCTTTGATAAAGCAAGTGCTAACACTCGGAGACTTTCAGACTTGGAGTATTACGCATAAGCATTATCTGCCAGAGGAATATCATAGTCTTTATAAGGTTATTGATAAACACTCAGCCGATTTTCATAAGATGCCAACGATTGAAGATCTAAAGTTTGAGATTCGTGATTCAAGTACCCGTGAGAAACTGTTCGCAGTAGAAGCTGTTGAGGTCGATGCCGACCCTGATATGCTTCTCCAGTACTTGAAGAACGAATACACTCAAAAAGAAATTCTGGATTCACTTGAAGATTATGTTGAGCACTCTGTTGCGTTCGAGGATGCACAAGAGTCTGTTCAACACCTTCACCAGATCGTACTTGATATTGAGCAAAAAGTAGATTTGGAAGATCCACAAGAAAGTATGCAACGTATTTCCTTGTTTGAACCAGAAGAAGATTTAGCTAAGTACGTGCCCCTCGGCCTCAACGAGGAATACGACCACGAGATACAGTTCTCTCCCAGAGATCTAGTAATGGTTGGTGGTAAACGAGGAGCAGGTAAGTCGGTTATTTGTGCTAACATTGCCAATAGTGTTATCAAAACTGGTAAATCGGCTATCTATTTCACTATAGAAATGGATAGTCGGTCTATCCTTCAACGATGCTGTGCCATAGCCACAGAAGTTCCCTTTTCACGTCTTCGTACTAAGAATCTTAGTGTAGTAGAGTGGGAGAAGGTTGCTACTTGGTGGGCAAATCGTTTTGTTGTTGGGCAAGACCGCTTGAACGAGTACAAAGAACACCGTGACTTCGATAAGTTTCATAGTAAGCTACAGGTTGGTGAGCTCCTCCCGACTCAACAGCTTGATGTTGTCTATGATCCTTCTCTTACGTTATCCAAAATTCGTGCAGAACTTGACAAAAAAGTTAAGCCAATGAATGTGGGTATTATCATAGTGGACTATATCAATCAAGTAAAGCGGTCGAGTCTCCCTTCTCGCGGAGGTCAGTATGACTGGACAGAACAAATCGAAGTAAGTAAGGCGTTGAAATCAATGGCACAAGAGTATGATTGTACAGTATTTACACCGTATCAAACAGACGCAAGTGGAGAAGCGCGATTCGCTAAAGGTATTCTCGATGCGGCAGATGCGGCTTATGCACTTGAAACGTGGGATCACGAAGATGCGTGTATCACTTTGAACTGTGTAAAGATGCGATCAGCCTCTATGAAGTCATTCACATCTACAGTAGACTGGGACACCCTTAAGATTGGCCCTGAGTCTGCCCTCACCCCTAAAGAGAAAGAAGATTCTACGCACAAGACAGGCGAAGACATTAACGATCTTTAAAAATATTTCTTGACTTTTTATCTCTTCTTGCGTATAATATACGGATACTTTGAAGGGAGAAAGCAATTTGGCACTTACATTCGGTAGTTTACGACACACTAGCTCAGGTAGAAAGCGAAAGCCTTTGCCCAAAGCTAAACGATATACTCCTAAGTTCACAGAACTTGTAGTAGAAGACACATACCGTAGAACCACAAAACATTATAGTTCGGCCAGCATTATGGGCGGGACTTGCGAAGCAGCAGATCGTAGCTATGCTAACGAAGCTGATTTCACCGTAGCCCCTGCATATAACAAGGGTGCTTATCAAGTTATTAGTAGAGAAAACATTAAGGATATCGGACGTTGACAGTAGAAGAATTATTAGTATCTAAGCAAATATATTTTACACCTAAGGGTGCAGATTGCGTAGTTACCTGTCTAAATCCAGAGCATCCTGATAGAAACCCTAGTATGCGTATTGATCGTATTACGGGGATTTTCGGGTGCTTTACCTGCGGATACAAAGGCAATATCTTTACCCATTTTGGTGAAAAGGCAAATCAACTACAACTCAGACGAGAATTACTAAAGAAAAGTATTAGAGAGAAGAGGTCCGAGTCGGTTGGTTTGTCATTTCCAAAAAACATTATACCTTATCTAGGCAACTGGAGAGGTATTAAGCCTGAGACATACAAGAAGTTTGAGGCGTTTCAACACCATGACTCTGACCATATTGGTAGGGTTGTGTTTCCTGTAAGAGACATTTCAGGACGTATTATAGCATTCAACGGTCGTCACACTACAGGCGGTGTACCTAAGTACATGATCTCGCCTGCGGGTGCAAAGATGCCTCTCTACCCTGTAGTAGATGCGATAAAAGGATCAGTTATACTAGTAGAAGGTATATTTGATATGGTTAATCTGCATGATAAAGGATTAGACAATGCAGTGTGTTGCTTTGGCACAAAGAATATAAATGAAGATAAATTGCGTATGCTTTCGATACAAGGAGTAGATGAAGTAATAATTTTCTTCGATGGCGATACCGCAGGACAGGATGCAGCAATTGTAGTAAAAGAAATGGCAGAGCGAGTAGGCTTGTCATCAAGAAATGTAGCGTTAAAGGACACAGATCCAGGAGCGTTACCCTTAAAATCAGTACAAACATTAAAGAGTAAATTATATGCCTAAAGTTGCATTAGTAGAAACTAAACCAAGTAGAACAAATTTCAAGAAAGAGTTTGATGATGCGTTCGAGTTTGATCAATATCAGCTCTGCTCCGACCCAAACATAAAGAAAGTACTAAAACGAGACTGCGACATTGAAATAGATGTTGATGCTTATGACTGGCTTATTCTCGTAGGAAGTGACGCATTAAAATACTTCACTCCTGTAAACTCAGTCACAGAATACTCTGGCAAGAAAGTAGCAGAAAAGTTCTTGCCTGTCATTAACCCTGCGATGCTTGCCTTCAAACCAGAAGCACAAAGAACGTGGGACGACTCCAAGCAAAGTATAGTAGAGTACATAACTGGTAATAAACAAGACACAGTAATTACTACATACAACGCTTGGGGCATTCAAGATACAGAAGAAGCAAATGCATTCTTCCAAGCAGCTATAGATGCTCCGTTACCTTACGTAGGGCTTGACTCAGAGACAACAGGACTATACCCACGTGATGGGCACATTCTTGGACTCTCCCTCTCCTACGAAGCAGATCGTGGTGCGTACATAGATACAGAGTGCTTAGACGAAGAGTCTGAACGCTTACTTCAGGAACTGTTCGACAAGAAGACAGTAATATTTCATAATGCTAAGTTTGACTTGGCGTTCTTTGAGTATCACTTTAACTTTAGGTTTCCTCGCTTTGAAGACACCATGCTTCTCCACTACCTCGTAGACGAGAATCCGGGAACACATGGTCTCAAGCAGTTAGCAATGAAGTATACAATCTATGGCGACTATGAGAAGCCTATGTATGATTGGATTGATAACTACCGTAAGCAAAACGGTATTCTCAAGGCTGATTTTAACTGGGGAGATATTCCTTTTGATATTATGAAGCTATACGCAGGCATGGATGCGGCATGTACCTTTCTGCTTTATGAAAAATTAGTAAAGATTAAACAAAATAAACGTCTAGCAAAAGTCTATGACAATATATTAATACCTGGCTGTCGTTTCCTTACAGACATCCAAGACAATGGTGTGCCTTTTGACAAGCAACGTCTGCTAAAGTCTCAGTCTCTTATGCAAGACCAGATTGATGAAGCAGTAGTAGAGTTATACAAGCATCCTGCCATTAGTAAGTTTGAGAAATTAAATGGAAAAGATTTTAATCCTAATAGCACTGTTCAGCTTCGTAGTTTATTGTTTGATTTCATTGGGCTTAATCCTACTGGAAAGAAAACTGGTACGGGCGCAAACAGTACAGATGCGGAGGTTCTTGAGGAGTTGGCACAGCAATCCGAAGTCCCCCAACTTATCCTTGCTATTAGACAAAAATCAAAGATTAAGAATACTTATCTGGACAAAATCTTTCCTCAGTTGGATAGAGATAGCAGACTTCGTACGGGTTTTAATCTTCATGGTACAACTAGTGGGAGGCTTAGCTCTAGTGGGAAGCTTAATATGCAGCAACTACCCAGAGATAATCCTATTGTTAAAGGGTGTATAAAAGCAGCTCCTGGCCATAAGATAGTTGCAATGGATTTAACTACGGCAGAAGTATATGTCGCGGCAATCCTAGCAAAAGATAAAGCACTAATTGAAGTGTTTAAGTCTGGAGGTAACTTTCACTCAGCTATCGCACACAAAGTATTTAAACTACCTTGTGACGTATCAGAAGTAGCATCTCTTTATACTATGCAACGTCAGGCCGCTAAAGCCGTAACGTTTGGTATTATGTATGGAGCTGGTGCAAACAAGATTAGTGAACAAGTAACAAAAGACAGTGGTAAACCTTTTAGTAGAAAAGATGCACAAGAAGTCATTGATGACTACTTTGCAGAGTTTTATAAGTTAAAAGAGTGGATCGAAGACAACCAAAAATACATTCAACAAAATGGATTTATTTACAGCTTCTTCGGAAGAAAGAGGAGATTACCAAATGTCGCATCGACCGACAAAGGCATCCAGAGCCATAGCGTTAGGTCTGGTCTTAATTTTCTGGTGCAGTCTGCTGCTTCTGATATTAACTTATTAGGTGCTATAGACATGGGTTCGTGGATTAAAGCAAACAAAAAGAAAGCACGTATCTTTGCTTTAGTACACGATTCAATTCTAGCAGAAGTACCAGACGACGAGATAGACGAGTACATGGAAAAACTAGCACACTTTGTACAACTAGATAGAGGTCTCTCTATACCAGGAGTACCAGTAGGTTGTGACTTTGAGATTGTACACCAAGATTACTCAGGCGGAAAGTTCGAGAAAATGTATGGTGATCACATATCGTAATATAGGTCTAATCCAGTACCCTGTATTCTTATTACAATCTTCCGACTGGGAAGCAGTAGATGGTATGCTCTTCCTAGACGGACAGGTATTAGACGATAAAAACCAAAGCGGAGAAACATTAGGAGCTAGGCGAATGCAGACAGCTCATAGAGATAAGTACGTTTTAAAGAAAATGGTTGTGTCTTTTAATGGAATACTAAAGCAACGTACACAATATTTTATAGATAATAAAGGGATGCCTTTTATCTATCAGAAGACTAAGTTTTTACAATTAAAATATTTAAAGATTAAAGAAGTGCAGCTTAAAGAAAAGGCTACACTTATTAAGGTAAAGGGGCACTATTCTCCTTTTACTGTTCCACGCCCTCCCGCAGTAGGCTACACATGGGCAGGGGTTCTGCATCTACACGACATACCGTGGGTGCTTTACGAGTATTCAGAGACGAAACTCAAAGACACTAAGAAGAAAGTATAATATGGCGAAGAGACGGAAAACACTCGCAGGTGCTAGTTTAGAACTGCGCGAGATTGAACCATTAACCAGAAATCAGCTGACAGCATTTGAGTCAGAAAAGAACCTCGTACTCCACGGCTTGGCAGGTACAGGTAAAACGTTCATTTCCTCATATCTAGCGTATGATGATATGTCAAAGGGAAAGTATCAAAACTTAGTAATTATACGAAGTGCAGTACCAACTCGTGACATTGGTTTCCTTCCGGGAACTGAAAAAGAGAAAGGCTCAGTGTACGAAGAACCTTATAAAGATATTGCTAATGACTTGTTTGGGAGAGGAGATGCTTATGAAATCCTCAAGAACAAAGGCTTAGTACACTTTATGACTACTTCGTTTATACGGGGTATCACGCTCAGGGATGCAGTTATTCTTATTGATGAGTGTCAAAACATGAGTTTTCATGAACTTGATTCTATTATCACTCGTATGGGTGAGAACACTAGGATTATTTTCTGCGGAGACTTTAGACAGGCAGACTTAAAAGCAAATGGGTTGCAAGACTTTATCCGAGTTCTAAAGATAATGAAGCGTTTCACCTTCATAGACTTTCAGGTAGAAGATATTGTACGCTCTGAGTTTGTTAAAGACTATATTATCGCAAAGAACGAACTTAATTTATGAAAGCAGTTATAAGCCACAGAATATACATGGATTGCAGTGCCGAATTGCAGGATAAGATTGATAAAGAGCTTACCTATACAATTCCTACGCACAATCCTCTTGATCCTCCTCAGATCATTAAGAATATGGGGATCATTCGAAATGGGTTAGTATCATTACCTATAGGGCGCACGGATTTAATACCAGAGCACTATGAGATAATCGATAAGCGTATTCATGTACCTGTAGACTTTCCTGAATTTA
>Ga0307488_10003014_pt1 | contig 14117 bp, 6 predicted proteins | sample SB02metaG_FD_202248 | JGI IMG/M metagenome (GOLD analysis project Ga0307488, IMG submission 202248) | Sea-ice brine microbial communities from Beaufort Sea near Barrow, Alaska, United States - SB 0.2 | ecosystem: Environmental > Aquatic > Marine > Coastal | place: USA: Alaska | collected 2017-05-06 | reverse complement strand
AGGCCTAAAAGGTAGAACAAATATAATAGCTGTAATAAAAGCCTATAATAAAAAAGATGTAGAGTCTCTGTTACAACTTGCCAATAAACTCGCCCATCAAGCAGAATTAAAATTTACTCTTTATCCAATAAGTACAGGATTAAACTGGGGCTATGGCACCAGTCAACCACCTAAAATTGACGTTAAAGTTGTCATTTTAGATTTATCAGGTTTAACACAAATTGAATTGGATGAGGGATTAGGCTTAGTTACTGTAGAGCCGGGGGTCACCCAACAAAGATTAAGTAATTTCATCAAAAAAAAGGGCGATAATTTCATGGTCCCGGTTACCGGTGCAGGACCTAATTGTTCAATCGTTGGGAATGCTATCGAACGTGGTTATGGTATTACTCCCTACACAGACCATTTTGCTGCAGTAACCGCTTTGCAAGGGTATTGGGCGAATGCAAGAAGCTATTGCTCAGCCGTGAATAAGCTTGATAATTCACGTGACAAAGTCGTTGATAAAACCTTTAAATGGGGGCTTGGCCCTTATTTAGATGGGTTATTCACACAATCTAATTTTGGCATAGTTACCCAGATGACAATTAGACTGGCCAGAAAACCACAAACATTTATTTCTTTTATTATTCAAGTTCCAGCTGATGAGGACTTAGAAATAGCGATCCCTTTAATTCAACGAGTACTAAGGGATTATGAAGGCATTGTCGGTTCAATTAATTTAATGGATAAAAGACGAGTGCTGTCGATGTTTGTACAAAATCCTAACCCTGGTGAACATAAAGTCATGTCACCCTCTGATATAGATAAACTGAGTAAAAACCAGAAAACACCCAGCTGGACGATAATGGGCAGTATATATGGCTCATATGGTGTTGCAAAAACAGTAAAAAAAGAAATTAAGCGTATCTTTAAAGAACTGCCTTGCAGGCAATTGTATTCTGACAACCCTATATTCGCTATTTTAAATACAGTTACAAAGACCGCACCAGCAACACTTTTTAACTTAATACCCGCTCTAGGTCTTATTAAAGAGCAGTTAGCCTCATTCGAACGCGGTAAAGCAATCATGTTAGGCCAGCCGAACAACATAGCCTTAAAGCTTTGTTATTGGCGGCATAAAAATGCACATAATTTCTCTGCTGATAAGTTATCGCCAGGTAAAGATGGTTGTGGGGTACTTTGGTATGCGCCATTAGTGACAATGAAACCTGAAATAATGAGAGAATATGTTGAATTTATTAGAGCGATCTGCCCAAAATTTAATATTGAACCCCTTATTACTTTTACTAACTTAAAGCATGACTGTGTCGATAGTACCATTCCTATCCTGTTTGATTTATCAGACCCTAAGGCGGTTAAAGATGCGCATAATTGCCTAAAAGAACTGGTACTTCAAGGAATCAAGTCAGGCTATGTACCTTATAGATTGAACATAGACCAACAACAATGGTTATTAGATGCTAACGCACCCTTTTGGCAAACTGTCAACGATATAAAATCAGTAGTAGACCCTAATAACATTTTAAGTTTAGGGCGTTATAACCCAATATAGCGCTCAGTTATTATAGGGTTAGGTTTGGTCAGTCCAATTATTGTGTACTTCAAAGAGTCAATCCCAACCATGGTCCTTCATTCACTTAAAATATAAAAAAGACCTCTATTTAGAGGTCGATCTATTTACAATGAACTATCAACGAATAATTAAGATTTTTTACGACGAGCAGACCCTGCAAAACCCAGTAAACCTAAACCTAAAATAGCCAGTGACGTTGGCTCTGGTACCTTAAAGCTGGCATGCTGACCATTACCGTCAATAGTATAAAGCGCGCCCGACACGAAATTTGCCCCAGCAGTAGAAGCAAGATCGCCAAAAAATGGGCTGTTGTAATCCAGTGCGGCTATTACCTCGGGTATTCCACCTACAATCGATCCGGTGAATTCAGTTGTACCACCTAAAAGAGTCCCGGTTAGCTTAAAGTAATCAAATTCATAAGCAGCCCATAAAATGCCATTTTGTGCATCTGCATAATCTAAATATGCATCTGAAGGTAAATTAGTTAAATTAGCACCATCTACCGGAAAATCTGGGGTATCATCAATGTAAATATTAAACCACGCATTACTAGTGTCGAACGTATCAACACCATTAACTATTAGGCCACCAAAAGCATAAGTAAGTTCACAGCCATCAACAACACAAAAGCGATCATCAGCATTAGCACCACCTGGATTTCTGCCATCAGCAAAACTATAAAACTCACCAATACCCACTAATTCTGCATTCAGATTACCGACTATTGCATCACTAGTTATAATTGTATCAAAACCATCAAGTGTTGTCCCTGTCTGACCAGCAGTTGCAAACCATTGTTGGAAGTTACTCTGCATGGCAATTCCACCTGGAAATGTTGTTGTATCATCCCATTGTATCCCACCAGCACTCAACAAAGTCGCAGAGGCACTAAAGCTAGATAATAATAAGGTCCCGGCAATCGTTACTGCGTTTATAATATTTTTCATTTATGTAATCTCCCTTTAAATAACATCCTGATTTATCTGTACCTACTTGTAATGCAAACAATAAGCCAAAACCAAATTATCTAATAATATCATAGAGTAATATCACTCACTTATTTAAAAAAAACTAAAGTGTAAATAATCCTGACAGCGTTAATATGAGTAATGGCCTTCTTTAATAGTCATAATTAGTCCAGACACTGCATCAAAGATATCAACACGTCAGCCATAATGTTTGTATAAGTAATCATGTGTTATCAGCCATCAATTAAGTATTACATTAATGCTTGGACTTTAGAATATAAGGCTTTATCGCTAATAGAATCGAGCAACGCTTTAACTTCATCCATTTTATCTGTCGCCAAATAAGCTCTCGTTAAATTTAAATACGTGGTTTCAGCTCCACTACCTTGCTTGATAGCTTTTAGCAACACACTAATCGCGCTGTCGAAATGCTTAACTGCCACTAAAACTGCCCCATAGGTGTCTGCTACTTGATGAAGGCCTGATTTAAGTTCAAACGCTTTTTCAGCATATAACAATGCTTGCTTGGGTCTAGCGCGTTTTAACTCCAACATGGCCAAGTTATTTAATACCACCACATTATTTTTTTCACTTTCAACAATCATCTCAAGGTGCTTTATCGCCTTAGTATCATCAAACTGCACATATAACTCAGCGAGTAACATTCTTACTTTATGGTCTTTTATCATTTTCGCAAGATAACTCTCTAGAGTCTTTGCCGCTTCCTGTCTTTGACCATTAAATTTCAATGATCTTGCTAATAACATCACATGCAAAGAGCTTGGTTTTTTTTCATAAAGTTCATTGAAGTTATCAATGGCGGTAGAGTAGTCTTGTTGAGCAAGAGCAAGCTCCCCAACAACTTTATTAATAATATAATGGCTAATCCCTCTCGCTTGTAAATAACTCACCGTTGTCTTAGCTGAAGTTAAGTTGCCCGTTAATAACTCAAGATTAGCTTTTAAGAGTAGTAGCCGAATATTATTGTCAAACCTTTCTAATGAACTTAGTGTATATTCTAAAGCTTGTTGGTAATTACGCTCATCGCCTGAGATACCAATGATGCGAAGATGTGCAACATAATGATTTGGATTTAAAGCCAGCACTTTGTTGAAACATGCCTTAGCTTTGGTGAGATTTTTCGCTTGAATATAATTATCACCTAAAATAGCCCAAAATTGTTGTGAACTATTTGCCCTATCCGATATGTTTTCCAACAATGCAATCGCTTTTGTTAATTCATTATTTAAACGTAAATTTTGTGCCACCCCTAATATTAAGGTGATATTTTGAGGGTGTACTGCCGCTAATTGTGACAAAAAAGCAATATTCTCAGGGATATTATTTTGTTTGAGCTCTAATCGGCTTAATCTTTGAATCGCAGCTTTGTGTCCAGGTAAGTTAGTTACTACTTGTTGATAATATTTAACGGCATCCAACACCCTACCAGCATCGTCAGCAATGACACCAAGATAAAATAACGCAGTAGAATTGTCAGGGTCAATTTGCAGTACTTTTTGATAGTTTGCTTTGGCTTGTAAACTAAGATTATTATTCGCATATATTATCCCTAATAGTAAATATCCTGAGACCTTATTATCTTGAGAGGCAAGCAATTTTTTCGCAATAGCGAGCGCTTTGTCCTCATATCCATTATCTAAATAATGAATTGCCAAAGAAAACTCTACTTCTTTTGATTTAGGATCAAGCTTTAACGCATGTTCGAGCGATGCAATACCTGTTGTATCGTTTTGATAAAGTTGTAGCATACCTTTTTGGGCTGCTACAGAGGCATTGTTTGGTGATTTTTTTTCAGCTTTAGCCAGTAAAAAATCTGCTTCATTGGCTCTACCCAATTTTAAAAGTGCCATCGCAGAAGACAATAATAGTGAAGTATCCAACTCACTTAAAGGTGCTTGTAACAAATCATCATAAGCGTCTTTTTCAAAGCCTAATTGTAATTTCAAGGCTGTTAACAATTTTTTAGCTGGGTGTTTAAAAGTAAGCTGGTGTTTAATCGCATTAAGGTGGTTATAGGCCACTTGATGCTGCTTTAATTGATAGGCACTAAAACCAGCAATAACTCTTGAAATAACAAGATTCCCATCAATTCTAATGGCATCTTCAGCAAATTTTTTAGCTTGAATAAAGTCTTCAACTGAAAACCTAGCATGGGCTTTTGTTTGATTAACATAAGGATTATTAATACCCATTGTTAATAATCCATCCGCCTGCTTTTCAGCTTCTTCAAAATTAGCCGATCCCACTAAAGCTAGGCCATACATAACTCTTATTTTAATCGCTTGAGGGTGAATAGCTAAAAAATGTTCAAATGATATTGCGGCATTTTCCATGTCTTGTCTGGAATAATAAAGCAAACCTTGATATTGGTATGCCTCAGCAAAGTCAGGGTGGTTAACAATTAATTGATTGGTCACACTAAGGGCTTGTTCTAATTTGCTTTCACTTCCGTAATTCCAAGCAATAATAAGTTGGGTATATTTAGAATCAAAATTTGATTGTAAAACGTCAAAAAGTGCAATATTACCTAATTGATAATTCTCTTCTTTTATATAGGTCATCGCTAAAAACGTTTTAACTATATTTTGTGTTTTGGCACTCTGTTCATTACTTTGCTGGGCTAATTCTTCTAAACCCTTAATATCAACTAAGTAATAATAGACTTTCGCCAATTCAGGTAACAAGTGGTCTAATGAATAACCATAATCAAGTGCTCGCTCTAACTCTTTTTTGGCGATTAACCATGAACCTTTTTGGGCATACGACTTACCCAATAAAAAGCGACCTTCACTATTTTTCACATTGTGCTTTAATAGCCCCTTTAAATTGATAATAGCTTCATTCGTATTCCCTTTAGCTAACGATTCTTTAGCCAGCGTCGAATATTCATCAGGCGTTTTACTCTCACTGCAACCAAAGATTAATGACATGATAAGTAATGACGTAAAAATAATTACTTTATTTCCTGACCTCATAGTTATTCCTTTTATTATGAGTTTTTCTTTTTAACGCTATTAATTAGCTAATTTATTGGCCAAGTGAGACAAATCACCTTTTCTTTTTACAATCAATAAATCATCAGACTGTATTGTTTTTAATAAGGCTAGTGCCTCTTCTTTTTGGCTATTTTTAATTAATACTTCAGCGTAATTTAATGTAATGCGTTGATCGTCACTATTTGATAATTGATATGCCTTAGCAACAAACTTCCATGCATCAATTTTTTTATTCGCTTTTAACAACACCATTCCTCTTGTATCTATAACATTAGGATTGTTAGGTGCTAATGAATAGGCTTTTTGCGAATACAATAACGCGTTATCAATATCTTCTTTTTCCATATAAAGCCAAGCCAAATTATTATTAACTAATGCACTTTCTGGTTGAGTTTTAACTAACGTTTGGTATTTTGTTAAGGCTTTATCCGTTTCACCTTGAAGATATAAATTGGCCAAAATGGCTCTCACATAATCGTCTTTTTTGTTGGTTAGCAAATGGTTCTCTAGTATTGAGGTGGCAACAGTTAATTGGTCATTGCCTTGATATGCCTCAGCAAGATAAATAGCATTTCGGCTACTTGGGTAAGCTTGATAAAATGGCGTTAATTCTTCTATAGCCGTTTTATATTGCTTTTCTAATAAAAGAATACGTCCTTGCATACCCGCCTTTAAATCTTCATTTATTGTTTGTGTTGATAATTCTTTATAGAGCTCTTTTGCTGATTGAATTTTTTGACTGCTTAACAATAATTGCATTTTAACCAATTTCAAAGTCAAATTGTCTTGATGTTGCTCTAACCCCTTGTTCACCACAGACAAAGCCTTGTAATAGTCTCTTTTAGTGGCAAATATATCAGCAAGTAAGACTACAGGCTCAAGATGATACGGACTGACTTTGCGCCATTTTTCTAAGGTTAACTGCACACCATTATCCGTATTAATTTGCTTTTGAGCAATAACTGACAAATGCCAATATTGTTTAGTCGTTTTACTGGAAGGTTTAAATCTTGATAACACATTTATCGCTTCATTAGCTTTAGACAGGTTTAGTAACGCTTCAACATAAACTAAGGCAATAGCCATATTTTCTTGGCCTTCAGTAAAGACCATTTTAATTTTTTCTAACGCCGCTTCATCTCTGTATAGATCAAAATAAAGCCCTAGCACACGCGCATCTTTACCGTGTGTCTGTAAAACAGTTTCAGCAAAACGTTTGGCTTCTTCATTTTTTCCTTTTTTTTGCAGAATCTTTATTGACTCAGTTAAAGCAAAAATATTATCCGGCATCACTTGTAAACTTTGTTGTAACGACAGCCAAGCGCTATCTAATTGACCTTGTTTGTTATGTATTGCAGCCATTAGGTTGTGACCACCTGGCTTGTCTGGATATTTTATCAACCACTTTTCTGCGATCGCTTTCGCTTTATTAGTATTGCCTGACTGTACTTCAGTGAAAGCCAAAGCTAATTCAGCGGCAATTAAGTCGGGGTTAAGTTTGATTGCATTTTCGAGCGTTTCCACACCTGAAGCGTCATTCATCATTAGCTTTAAAATACCCTCTCGGGCACTTTGTGATGCGTCTTGTGTTTGACTTAATGCCGCTTGATCAACTAGCTTTTTTGCTTCATCAACGGCGCCTAATTCTAATAACTTATAGCTAATTGATGTTATAAATTGAGCATTCTCACCTGCTGTTATACTAATACTACTCACTGTTTTAGCAATGTCCTCAACTAATCCCAATTGTAATTGGCTCAAGGCTAACATCCGTCGTGCGATATTGTCCGGAGGTAAAAAATTAACAATGGCACTTAAGTGATGATGACTTTGTTCATAATTTTTTAACTGAAAAGCACTTGCCCCAGCAACCAGTTTTAAATTGAATTTATTAAAGTTAGCTTGTAAGGCCAGCTCGGCATGTTGACTCGCTTTGGCATAATCTTGAGCTTGAAAACGCACCATCGCTTTAATGTAATTGGCAAAAGGTTGAGTACTAATACCCTTTAAAATGGCATCCGCATATTTTTCTGCTTCCTCATACACTTTCGCTTTTAATAAGGCATCCGCTAACAGTAATTGAACAACAGCAGCATCAGGCTGAACCATCAAATATTGTTTATAACTTTCACTGGCTAATAAATGATTTTTTTTTGCTGTTAAAACTTGTCCTTGCAGCATTAAAACGTCAGGGTGTTGCGGACTAATAGCAAGCATGTTATTAACAAGTGCAACGGCTGCATCAATTTGCTTTTCTTCAATATATAAATAGGTGGTAGCGAGCAGGCTATAAAGACTTGAAGCAGAAAGCTTATTGGCTTGGGCGACAGCGTTTTTAGCTAACGCTATTTGTTGAGTCCGTAAGGCGGCAAAAGTTTTATAAGCAAGATAATGCACCTTACTCTCATCCAACAAGGTGTTTGCCGCTCCATCTAGTGCCAATATATCATCGTTAGACTCAATCAACATGTAGGCTCTTGCTAACAGTGGAATAACTTTATCTGGTGTAAACTTTAAATCAAAAGCTTTTTCAAGCTCTTTAACTGCATTAACAGCACTACCTCGAGATAAATATAATTCGCCTAATAAAAAGCGGCCCTCGCCTTTAGAAGGATCTAAACGCACAGCATTTTTAAGTTCAATAATCCCTTTGTTGGTTTGATTGGCCTCTTTATATTCTTTCGCTTTAGCAATATGAGTATCAGCAGTCTTAGTTTCACCACAGCCACATATCAGTATTGATATACTAACAGCAGCCATTAATTTTACTAATTTCATTTCTTTATATTCCTTTATAAATAATGTTTTATTATCGAAAACCCAACAACTCTTTTGGGCGTTTTCTCTTTTATTACTAAGTGGTAACGAACGATATTTTTAAGTGTGAATCACAGTAGTAACTATAAACGGTGACTGAAATAGGTAGATATGCGTCCGCTTTTAGCGCATCTACCCTTTCATTTGGGCTCAATGAAAACATCACTCAATTCATTGTAGTTAATAAATCAATAACGTGTAAAACAACAACCGTAAGTATTTCATCATCAATAGTTCAAACCAAACGGCCAGTCAGCTCACTTAATCGAAGACCTCTTGACTCAATGCCTGTCACCTTACATACAGTTTCGACTGGCACTTTCGCTATTATCAGCAACAATAATATCTAGAATAGCTTCTGCAACATGGCCATCACCAAAAGGGTTTTCCCAACCAAAACGGTCACCTACAGCCTTAGCTGTTAGCCATTTATCTGCTGCCAGTAACGCTTTTTTAGCATCACGTCCAACTAAAATATTGGCACCCACTTCAATCAATTCTGGCCGTTCTGTATTTTCACCTAAAGTAAGGCAAGGCACACCTAATAAACAGGCTTCTTCTTGAATACCGCCTGAGTCTGTTAAAATTAACTGTGCTTGTTTTTGTAGCTGTATAAAGTCTGAATAGCCAATGGGGGCTAATAGTTTAAGGTAAGCTGGCACTTCAATATTAAATGCGTTTAACTTAGCTTGAGTACGAGGATGAAGAGGCCATAAAATAGTTTGACCATATTTAGTATGTAACTGGTCAAGTAAATCCAATAACTCTAATAAGTGAGCCGCCGTGTCAACATTGCAAGCGCGATGAGCGGTCACTAAAAAGTATTTACCCGCCTCAACATTCAGATCATTTAAAATAGTACTTTTATTTTTAGATACCGTTGAATGCTGAAATAACGCATCGGAAATAGTATTACCCAAGGTATATATTTTGTTATCACTAATACCTTCTTTAGCAAGAATAGCTTTTTGATTAGGCCCTACCGCAAATAAATATTCACTAATGTGGTCGGTCATTATTCGGTTAGTTTCTTCCGGCATCGTTTGATCATAACTGCGTAAACCTGCCTCAATATGGCCAACTTTTATTGCTAATTTAGCCGCAGATAATGCACCAGCATAAACGGTATTCGTATCACCTTGCACTAAAACTACATCAGGTTTTTCTTCGATAAGAATAGGCTCTATTTTAATTAAAAACGAACCCGTTTGATCACTTGGTAAGCAAACACCTAAATTATAATGTGGCGCAGGTAGACCTAACTCATCAAAGAAAATGCTCGCCATTTCTTTGGAGTAATGCTGATTTGAATGAATAATAAAATACGGAATTCCACGATGTTGACACTCTCGTATCACTGGAGCCATTTTAATTATTTCTGAACGAGTACCAACAACAATCCCTATTTTCATCATTATTCCCTATAATGGTTAACACTAGTTTTACAATGTAAATATTGCGAAGTTTCTAATCCCTTTCCCCGCTTTTCTTTTACTAAAAAACAGCTAATTAATCTATCGACACAGTAGCTCAAGCACCTCCTTGGTTTTTTCTTCCATTAAACTTATATTATGTCTAGACTCAACATTTAAACGCACCACAGCTTCGGTATTACTGCGACGTAAATTAAAACGCCACTCTAAAAACTCTAAGCTAACACCATCAGTTTTATCAATAACCAGTGCCTCTTCTTGGTAGTAATCAAACACCCGAGCAATAGCTGCTGCAGGATTAACAATCTTATGGTTAATCTCGCCTGATGAAGGAAATAAGGCAATACGCTCTTTTACTAACGACGATAACGTTTGCTCGTGCACACACAACAATTCAGCAATTAATAACCAGGGGATCATGCCACTATCACAATAAAAAAAATCACGGAAATAATGATGGGCGCTCATCTCGCCGCCATAAATAGCATCTTCAAGACGCATACGTTCTTTGATAAAGGCATGGCCGGTCTTACTTTGAATAGCTTGGCCACCCGCTTGCTCTACAATATCAATAGTATTCCAAGTTAAACGAGGATCATGAATAACTTTAGCACCAGAGTCTTTATTTAAAAAGTTTTCGGCAAGTAAACCAACAATATAATAACCTTCAATCAACTGGCCTTGTTCATCAAACACAAAACAGCGATCAAAATCGCCATCCCACGCAATACCCATGTCCGCACCACAAGCAATAACAGCGTCACGCGTTGCCGAGCGATTTTCAATTAATAGCGGGTTTGGAACACCGTTTGGAAAATGCCCATCCGCTTGATGGTGCACTTTAATAAATTCAATAGTGACTTTACGCTGGTTAAAAGCGGCTTCAATGGCATCTAATGCGGGCCCTGCTGTGCCATTACCCGCATTAACCACTAACTTTAACGGCCCCTTTTTTCTAGCGTTAAAACGTTTAATATCAACATAGCTCATCATGTGTTTAGTATATGCTTCACTAATATCATGCGGGGTTAAACTGCCACGGATGTTTATATCCAAAAATTCATTATTTTCTGCTAACGCTTTAATATCATGTAATCCAGTATCACCACTAATAGGTTTAGAGTTTTCACGCACTAGCTTCATCCCATTATAATCAATAGGGTTATGGCTAGCCGTGACAATAATACCGCCGTCACAATGTAAATGACTGGTGGCAAAGTAAATATGTTCAGTGCCACATAAACCTAAATCGATAACGTCACAGCCACCATTGATCAAACCGTTAGCAAGCGCACACTTCAACGCTTCACTGGTTAAGCGAACATCGCCACCAACCACTACTTTTTTAGCCTGAGTAAACTGGGCAAACGCCCTGCCAATGCGATAGGCAATATCAACGTTTAATTCTTCACCCAGCTTGCCTCGAATATCATAAGCTTTAAAACAAGTTAATGGTTGTACATGTTCAAACCCTGCCATACCGGTCCTCAAACCTAACGATATCGTTTTCACTTAAATAAGCACCCGATTGTACTTCAATTATCTCCAATAACACTTCCCCTGAATTCTCAAGAGAATGTAGCTCACCAATAGGAATATAGGTTGACTGATTTTTAGTTAATAGCAGCGTTTCATCACCTTTGGTTACTTTGGCTGTGCCTGAAACTACAATCCAATGTTCAGCACGGTGATGATGCATTTGCACTGATAATTTTGCGCCCGGATTAATTGAAATCCGCTTAACTAAAAAGTGCTCGTCTTGATCAATAGCATCATATTTTCCCCAAGGTCGGTAAACTTCTCGATGGAAAGAGCACTCAGTACGTTGATTATTTTGTAACTGTTCGACAACTTGTTTAACTTTTTCTACCGCTGACTTTTTTGACACTAAAATAGCATCTTTTGTTTCAACAACCACAAGGTCGTCAACACCAAGAGTGGCGACTAATTTGTTTTGTGCATTGACATAGGTATTAAAGGTATCGATTGCAATCACATCACCAACAAAGGCATTGTTATGCCCATCTTTTGGTTCAATATCCCATAAAGCCAACCAACTTCCCACATCACTCCAACCACACGTTATCGGTACAACAACCACTTTTTTATCACCACCTTGAACACAAAGTGGCTCCATTAGCGCATAATCTATTGAATCATTAGGGCAATTTTCAAAGGCCAACTTATCGACCCGAATAAAGTCCATATCAGTTTTAGTCGCTAACATGGCTTGCTGACAAGCAGAGTATATATCAGGGCGGTATTGCTTTAATGCGGCTAAATAATGGCTAGCTTTAAACATAAACATGCCACTATTCCAGTAGTAATCACCACTATTTAAATAATGGTGTGCCTGATCAACGTCAGGTTTTTCAACAAATTCATTCACTTCAAAAGCCATAGCAGATGCCTGACTCAAATCATCTACCTTTTTACCAACCTTAATATAGCCGTAACCGGTTTCAGCCGCGGTTGGCACTATACCAAAAGTCACCAACTGACCTGCTTGAGCAAAACTGGCTGCTTGCTCCACTGCTTGGCAAAAAGAATGATCATCTTTAATAACATGATCAGCTGCAAGCACTAATAACAAAGGATCTTCATCATTTATAACCGCCTGCAATGCAGCTAATGCAACCGCAGGCGCAGTATTTCTTCCTACGGGTTCTAAAATAATGCCACTATTTTTTATTTTTTTAGCTCGGCACTGCTCTGCAACAATAAAGCGATGCGCTTCATTGCAAATAATTAAGGGCGCTTGGTGTTCAATACCTGATAAGCGCATGACCGTATTTTGCAACATAGAATTTTCACCTTGCAAGGTTAAAAATTGCTTTGGAAAATTTTGACGCGATAATGGCCATAATCGAGTGCCTGAGCCACCAGCGATAATCACTGGTAATATTTTTTCTTTTGGAAACAATTTAAAATACCCTTTATAAAAAACGCCTAAATTATTACTGGGTTACAGCAGATAATAATACGTCAAGATAACAAAATAGCAAAAAAATGGTAACTTTAGTTTAGTGTTGCTAAAGTTAAAACTAAATGGACTTACAAAAAATAAATAGACTTTTAATGATCATAAAAAATAACCCTTCGCTAAACATCACCAATAAATATTTTTTAACCCTGGTACTGATTTTTGGTTTTATTCTGACCTTAAACATGCCAATTTTAGTCACCTTATGGCGACATAGCTTTGATGACGGCACTTATTCCCATGCCTTTTTAATCCCTTTTATTACGCTTTATTTATATTATCAGCTGTCTATAACCGGAAAACTTCAGTTTAGAGATAAATTGTCCTACCCCTTTACCCTCTTGTTAATGGCTTGTGGTTATTTGCTCTTCATTACCACTAATGCACAAATAAGCCTTGGCTATTGGCTAGCGTTCTTATGCGTTTGCCTTGCGAGCCTACCTATGATTTACCGTTTTAATTGGCAAATAATATTTCCTGCCGCTTTTTTAATTTTTATTTTTCCTTTTTGGGGCGTACTCACCCCCCTTTTACAAAATATATCAGTAGTCGCAGTCACTTTTATTATGGGTTTTACCGGTGTTCCCACATACGTACAAGGGCAATTCATTACTATACCTGCCGGTGTTTTTGAAATAGCGGGAGGCTGCAGTGGTTTAAGGTACCTTATTGTTTCTTTAGCCATTAGCTCATTATTTATTTATCTGTATATTAGCAATACCAAACGCGCGCTGATGTTTTTTATAGTCGCCATTTTAGGTGCTTTACTCACCAATTGGATTAGAATTACCGCCCTAATATTAATCGGCCAATACACCAATATGGAAAGTAGCTTAATGGAAGATCACAACACCTTTGGTTGGTACCTTTATATCCCATTTATGTTTTTATTGTTCAACTGGGGCAACCGCTTAGCCGATACTGAGTTATTTAACCCTGAAGATAAAATCAATCAAATGGCTACGCTGCAACAAATACCCAATAAAATAGCGTTTTTCAGCCTTATGGGTCTATTAACTCTTGCATCAACTACGTTAACATCACAAAGTATCACCAGTGAGAACGTAGCCAACAATATCTTAGCTGCTGAGATCGAAGATAAAAAAGAGCGTAATAATAGCAGTGAGATAGGGAATGAAGATGATAATAAATATGAATATCAACATGGATATGAAGATAATATCAAACCTAACATTCATTATTATTCGTTAGTCGAAAAGGTAATATCAACCCATACTAAACGCGGAAACCACCATTACATTTTCCATTTTAACGGCAGTGACCTCGACGGAAAACCCAGCTTTTATAACAATGAGCTTATTC
>Ga0307488_10003013_pt1 | contig 14117 bp, 6 predicted proteins | sample SB02metaG_FD_202248 | JGI IMG/M metagenome (GOLD analysis project Ga0307488, IMG submission 202248) | Sea-ice brine microbial communities from Beaufort Sea near Barrow, Alaska, United States - SB 0.2 | ecosystem: Environmental > Aquatic > Marine > Coastal | place: USA: Alaska | collected 2017-05-06 | reverse complement strand
TGGTTTTTAGGGTTAAACTTTATTTTTGGTTAATATTGCTTCGCTAGCAATATAGGTTTAGTTATACTATCACTTGTTTTTTATAAAACTTACACTACTCAACTGGTGGAATAGGTGGGTTTTGCCATGTGAAGTATAAATCTTCATTTATAGGTGTTATTTGCTTAGCTATTTGAGCTTCAATATTAGCCGCCATAGAAGGCACATCTAATGCTCCTTCAAGCCAACCGATCACTACATTTTCAAAAGCTTCGTCATCTGAATAAGGTGTGAAAGGTTCTCCAGCTACATAAGTAAAGCTTTGAGCACCTATTGAACTTGCTTGATATTGTTGTCCTCCAGATTCTTCCGAGCCTGAGTATATCCAATGAACTGTAAAGATTACGTTGTCTTCACCTTCTGCCTGGATATGTGCATTCATTTGGTTAATTGTCCATTTGTAAGTAATTGCCATTTTTTTTATTGTTTTAATTATCGTATATTGTTTGACTTGTGTCTACCCATATATTACTATCTGCGTCTGTAGATAAAGATGTTGCCTGTAAAGTAGTTGTACCAGATGAAGGAGTTACGCTTAAATCGTTTACTGAGTCTACAACAGTAACCGTATAACTCGATGTTACGTCTCTATAGTTTCCATTATTTTCACCAACAGTAAGATTGCCACTAGTAAAAAGTCCACTTCCATTCCATACAAATCCATCTAAAGTATTTATTTTGCAAAAATTATAATCACCAGCTGCAGAAGAATTGTAACCTGAAAAAGCTGCATAAAGTGTATCACCTCTTAGTTTTAAATCTGTAAAAGCTTTACTAACCCCATTAAATTCAAACTTTTTAATCCAAACTATATTACCATTTGTTATATTAAACTTAGCGATTACAGCTTGAGTGTTTACAGACTTGTTTACCCAATCACCATTCGAATTTTTTTCATAACCCCCATAAACTCCATATATTTTTTGATTATAATAAGGACTTTTTAATTCAACAAAAGAACCTGTTGTTGCAGTGTAAATATAATCATTATCCATTTGTATAAAACTCCATCCACCATTTCCATAAAGACTAGCTTTAAAGCTAATAGTTTGGTTTTTAGGTACGCTGGAAACGGCTTGATTTAATGTTATCTTATATTCGTTTGGAATTCTAAATGTTAAAGTTCTGTTACCAAAAATATTAACTTGTTGATTTACTTGAAAACTTGTACTGTTAATAACATTAATTACTATTGGTCCACCAGTTGGATAAAATGTGCTTTCATACATTTCCATTCCAGGTTCTATTAAAGAATTTGATGAATGAGTAACAATAGTTGTAGTTTGCCCATTGGTTCCACCTTGAGTTGTTGTGACATCACTATTAGAAGGAAAAGATTGTTTTACCCAGTTTTCTGGTGTTGAAGTACCTACATAAGTAGCGTTTAAACCTATTTCAACATCTCCTATTACATAAATTTCTGTACTATTAACGCTTTGTCTAGTTGTTAATTTAGTTGCTTTTGTTACTCTATAATAACCAAATGGGCTCGCTGGATTAGATGCTGGACCATAAGGTGTGTTATCTGACTGGTATTGGTATAATTCTAATGTCTTGTGCCAAGAACTTGTAAGGTCTCCAGTGTTAGAATTTCTACTAAAACATTGTAAATGGGCTCTTGTTAAAAATGCTGTATCAGGAACGACCGTTGTATTAATATATTTATTTCCAGAACAACCTATTACAACAACTTGATTATTGTTAGTTTCTATGCCTTCAAAAGATAAATGTTGAGCTATCATATTGGTTGGAAAACTAGGAGCAGTTAAAACATTAGTATACTGTTTTTCAAAATCTAAGTCTAAATCGTATTGAACTATATTTCCAGCCATATAATTTAAATTACTAGCGGGACTTACACAAAAATTTCCTGAAGCATAAACTTTATTTGACATAATTATATTTAATTAAACTTGTTGATTTATTTTAGTAATACAAACATCTGTAAAAGTTGTAAAATCAGAACTATCACCTTTAAAACCACCACCACTACTAACACCTGTATTATTGTTCCAAAGTTTCCACACTATAGATGAATCATTAAATACAGAAAAAGCTGATAAAGGCGTTTGAGGCGTATACGTTAATCTTACTATGCCACCCATGTATTTATTATTACCAGAAATAGTTGTGTTATAGGTTTGACTAACAACATATATATAAGCCTCACCACTTAAGTTGTCATAATAAGTTGAACCAATTGATGCACACTTTGGCGCGCTATACCTATAACCTTGCCTATAATTATCATTTTCAATTTTTCTAGTAAAATTAGGAAATTGATATAACGGTCTAAAATCAACTTGGATTGGGTTTGGTATAGCTGGAGCTGTAATATTAGTGTATCTTCCAGTAGAAAAAACACCGTAACGTCTATTGTTTGAATAGCCAGGTCTACTGCTGGAATCGGTGGCACTCCACTCTTGGTCACACCAAAAAACATAATTTAAATCGTCTTCACTAACGGTTCCACTTTGAAAACCATCAATATAATGCATATCAGAAATCCAGTGATTAGGATTAACATAATCATAAGCTATTCCGTTTTGAGCGGCAATATCTGGAAAAGTAGAAGTTGCTGGTGGCCAAAATGTAAAAATAGTTGGTTTATGATCCTTGTCACTTAGTGCGGCTGCACCTGTGTACAAAGAACAACCTATTAATAAATAATCAGACTCCGCGTCATTATAAGCTATAACGCCAGAACCATTAGCACTATCGTATCTCCATGGTGTTGCTCCAGTTCCTATATTATCATCAGCCCAGGTGCTTGCTTGTTGATCAGTGTTCCAATTGCAATTTACATTAGCGCCCTGAGGTTTAGCTATGTAACCATTTGGCTCTAATACTATAGCATAATACTTACCCATATAAACAGCGCTAGTATATGGTGGTGAACAAAGATTGTCAGTCACGGATTGTACAACAAAAAATGGTGTTGGTGGTGCAACCCAAAATCTACCATAAAACTCTGAATATGCATATGCTGGATTTTGATTAACAGGAAACGATTGACCAAGAAAATTTTCTGCTGCTGAATACAAACCAACTAAAGAAGTTGCTGTTGGAGCAATTAAACCTGAAACACCAGCTAATGGTGCTTCTGTTGTACTAGTTCTAGTTGCCTCAGTATTTATCATACTGGCTGATATTGTTCCTGAGTTTGGTAATCCCATTACTTATTACAATTACAGTTATTTAATTTTAATTCCTCTATTTCAGCTTTTAGTTCTTTTATAGCCTCTAATAATATTGGTGTTATACCTTGATGTCTCATAGAAAGCATACCATCTTTATTTTCTCTCACAAGTTCTGGTAACACCTTTTGAACATCTTGAGCTATAAACCCTATATCTTCTTTTAAATCTAAAGCACTATCATTTTCTTTCCAGTCAAAAGTAACACCTTGCAATTTCATTGCTTTATCTAAAGCTGATTTAATAGGTTTTATATTTTCTTTTAATCTAATATCAGAGGGTGAACCAAAAGCAACAACATCTCCCGTGGCTGTAAATGTACCGTTTATAAAGTTAAAACCAAATTTATCATATGTTCCGCCTACTCCATCATAATCTCTTAAAAACCAATTTTGAGTAGTATCGCCTTGAAAATCAAAATAAAAATCACTGTTATTAGAATGGAATCTTGCACCTCTATTAGTTGATGAAGGGCTAATAATATTTCCTAAATATAAATTTGCAGATCCACTGCCACCTATTAAAAATGAAGTTGTATTAGTAAATGAACAAGCTGTGGTTGTGCTTGCCCCTCTACCAGTAACATCAGCTAAATCATCAGTTTCAGTGTATGAAGTTAAATATCTACCATCTAAATCGACAGTTGCTCCAACGGCAGCGTTATTACCAGTTATACTTAAAACACCATTTCCTGTATTAAATGAAGCTCCAGTAACATAATAATTAGTATTAACATATGAAGTTATATATCCAGCCCCATTTGTTAATTGGTTGTTATTTGTAGGTATAGTTGTACTATTAAAAGCGTTAGCTCCAAAAGTATAAGTTTGATTTGTTGCGCCACTTACGCTAAAGGTTAAAACATTTCCAGCTTTAGTTATACCATCTAAATAATAATTATTATCTTCCCAAGGTACGTTAACAAACGCTTTTTCAAGTGATGATCCTGCGGTTGATAATTCAAGAGGGTAATTTTTACCAGATTCAGGAAATCCTATTTTTATACCACCACGCACGGTGCTGCTAGCTAAAGGTACAGTATAAGAAGTTAAATACCTACCGTCTAAATCAACAGTTACATCACTTTGATTTTGTACAGTTGCCGTTAAAACACCGTCACCAGTATCAAAAGCTAAACCTGTTAAATAGTCGTTATCATTACCAACTGCATAATTAGGTATATTTAGAGCACCTGCATTACTAAGAGTTGCAGCTCCTGAAGTTCCGGTTGTTGTTAAACTTTCTACAACTCCGTCCCCAGTTCCAGCATTTATTTTAGCTCTAACAGTAGTGGCTGTTACATTTCCATTTCCAAACGACATATTTCCATTAGCGTCATCTACTATTATAGCTGGTAAACCTGTATCACGATCTACATTTGTAATGGTTATTGTATCGTTATTTCCCGCTATACTAATACCGGTTCCATCAGCTAGTGTAACCGCTGTTCTCGCTTTAATATTAAGTGGTGTATTAATCGAAACACCAACATTTTGGCTTAATGTTAAATTTCTGTTATTACCTGCTATCGCTACGTTTGTAATAAAAACACCCGCAGGAATAGGACCACCTTCAATTGTATAACCGTTTACAATTGTTCCTACTATATTTTTTACCTGTATAACATTAACATTAGCATAATTACCAGCTGAGTTAGCTGTAACCGTAACATCACTTGGTAATAAACTTATTTGTTTACTGTTCGCACTTTCTATAGTATACGTTGTGTTTATATTTGTATCCGTTGGAACCACCCATGTTGCATCTGCACGTAAGAATTTAGCTTGATCACCAGCTGCAGAAGCAGGAACAGCTCCTTTTGCTCCACTTGTATTTGCAGTTGCCGCACCCATAGTGTTTATAGCGATAGTTGCAGTACCACTTGACGCCGCACCTGTTATAGGTAATGTAGTTGCTATTGCTGTAATATCACCTTGAGGTGTTGCTGCCCATGTACCATCACCTTTTAAAAACTTAACATTATCTGTGGCTGCGGGAGCAGGAACTAGACCTGCTGTTCCAGCCGTTGTACCATCAGCGCCTGTGAAATTACTATAAGTTGTTTCTGAAACCCAAGTTGCATCACCTCTTAAAAATTTACCTTGTGCACCAGCGGGTGGAGCCACAACAAGACCACTAGCACCGTCGACTAATTGTTGGGCAGCTGTGAAATTACTATAAGTTGTATTAGGTGATGTCAATGTCATTACATAAGGCTCAGTGTTTGTTCCAGTCCCCGTTAAATCGGTTGCTAAAGCTCCAGTTGCTGTAACAAATTGTAAATATTCAATGTTTAAAACTGTTTCATCAACATCACTACTATCTCTTACTTTCCAAGAATAACTACCAGCCGCACTGTTTATTGTAATTTTATTATCACTGTTTCTAGTAACTGTAGTTGCCCCGGTACCCACTATTTCTAAATCAGTTGTTCCAGAAGCTGTACCAGTCCCTGTTAATCTTAAAAAAGGATTTACTTGAGGTGAAGCTCCGGCATTTTCTTGAAAATTAATATCGTAAGTTGTTCCAGTTAATGTAACAGTGTTAGTAGCTTGACTAGCAGCAACACCTGTTGCGCCTAATATTAAAACCGTACCACCACTTTCGTTTAAAATTATACCAGAATCACTGTTGTCAGATCCAGTTCCAAGAAGAGTTTGATTAGGATTTTGTGTATCTGTCCAAGGTATGTTAACAACTAAATTAGCATCATCAATAGTTGCATTATTATCTAATTGAACAGCATAAAATCTATTTGCAGTAGCTGAAAGAGCTACAGTATCGTCATCAGCCTGCGTATTGTTTATGTCTGCTGAAAAAACTGTACCACTTAAATTTAAACCATTACCAGCTGTATATGTTGTATTTGTCGCAGCTATATCTATAGTACTAGCATCTGTTCTAGATAATGTAACATTTGTTCCACCTGTTAATACAATAGCATCGTCTGTACCGTCACTACCTTTCAAATTAATACTTGTTGTAGCTGAAGGAACATCAATAGTGTAAGTTGTGTCAACCGTATAACTAGGAACATCCCATGTGTTATCACCTCTTAGAAATGTAGTAGCATCTTGAGTTCCTGTAGCACTTAGATCAGCTGTAACCACGACCGCACCATTTGCTGCTATATCAGGTGTTAAATCTATATAAGTACCATCAGTTGTTTTTACTGTGTCTACACCAGTTGTTGAAGAAGGTACTAATTCCCATGCCGACGCAGTCGAACTATACACACACCAATCTCCTATATTCCAAGAATTAGGTGTTGTTCCAACTCCATTAGGTTCTGCCGATCCAGCAACACTAACTATATAAAGCCAACCATCAACTGGAGTTATGCTTGTTAAATCTGGACTACCACCTCCAGTTCCACTAGCATCCCATACGCCTTTAAATATTAAACCTGTTGGAATTGAAGCCCAAGTTCCATCACCTTTTAAATAAGTTGTTCCAGTTCCACCTTCAGGTACATAACCTACATTAGCTCCACCAACATACTTTGCCGATGTTAAAGTTAATTCTCTATTTGTTATACTTTCCGAAAGAGGTGAGCCTGCTGAATCTGCTGTAGCCAAAGTAACACCAGTTATACCAGTATCTGTACCGGTTAAAGTTATTGTGTTTCCCGCCTGTGCAGCTGTAACACTACCACTACCTAATATTAAAACAGTTCCACCACTATCACTTAATAAAACGCCAGAATCTGTATTATCTGTTCCAGTACCTGTTATCGTTTGTATTGTATCGTCCCAAGGTACGTTGACAACTAAATTTGTACTATTATTATCTAATTGTATTGCATAGGTTCTACTAGCATCTGTAGATAAACTTTCAGGTGCATTACCGGCGGTAGCATCTACGTTTACATCAAACTCTAACGTATTCAAGGTTAAACCTATTCCAGCTGTATACTCTGTATTTAAACTATCCCAAGTCAAAGACGAATCACTGTCTCTAGTTATAGTTATATTAGTTCCTCCAACTAAAGCTATAGGATCATCAGTACTATCACTACCTTTTAAGTTAATACTAGTTGTAGTGGTAGGCACATCAATAGTATAAGTTGTATTTTGGTTATCTGGCCAAGTAACTGTTGTAGTTTCTACTCCAGTAACATGACCTGTTGTACTAGAAGATACACTACTTACTAAATCAACTGTATCTCCAGGATTAGGTGACGCTGTGGCTGTTGTATTAGATCTTGTTACTGCACTATGGTTTATTGTTAAAGTTCTAGGTGATGCTACTATCGTACCTATATCAGTGCCTCCAAGTATAGAAGCTGTTTGACCAGCTGTTACATCTTGAACACCGGCATCACCAGCTAAAATCCATTTCTCATAACTTGTAAAAGTTTGTAAAGCACCAGTACCATCTATATATTGAGCAGTTGTACCCGCACCTGTAACCGCTAGTATTCCAGTTTGAGTTATAGGTGAGTTAGCAACTGTAAATGCTGCTGGCATTGATAAACCAACACTAGTTACACCTTGAGCAGAAACATTGACCCATTGTGTTCCTGTAGCCGTAGAACTAAGTAGTTGCCCTGCTGTCCCTGGTTGATTACTTGAATCGTAATAACCACCTGAAACTAATAAGTTATTTGATATAACAATAGAGTTAGTTGTTGTATTACCTATATTCGTTACTTGTTGTAAGTTTTGAGCATTACCTTGCCCAGAGACTAAATCAAGTAAAGACCCTATAGTAAAACTAACAGTTGGATTACCATGAACTGGGTTCACCGCATCCTCATCATAAGTTATAGTACCTATAAGTAAATCATCTCTCTTTGGTTGGTTTAAAGGATACGAATATATTATTGCCATATTATTTGTTTTCTAATTCTTTTACTCTTGCTTCTAATTCTTGTATTGCAGCCACTAACAGTGGTACTAATTTAGCTTGATCTATACCTTGATGCACCTCATTACCATTTTCATCTATAGCATCTTTTTCTCCATTTACAGCTTCAGGTACAATATTTTGAACTTCATGCGCTAAAAACCCATCCATAGTTCTTTCTGGATCTTCAATAAAATTAAATCTACTAGGTTTTAACTGTTTTAATCTAGTTATAGAATCACTCAAAGGAATTATATTTTCTTTTAATCTATAGTCAGATGTAGTGCTGTATTGTGTAGAACTAGAAAAAGTAGTTATACTTCCTACAACGTTTTGAGATGTAGATAAAGGTTTATGATAAAATGTAAATTGATTACAGGCAAAATCATTATTACCCATCATGTTTATGTTAACAGCTGCAGTCTTACATTGAAAAAACGAAGCTCCACCGTTAGCGTTACCATTGACAAAAAAGTTACTTGCAGCAACTTGATTTGTAAATTGATTTGTTACAGTAGTTGTTGTTCCAACGTGTAAAGTAGTTTGAGGCGTTGTATTTCCGATCCCGACATTACCTGCTGTTCCTGTTGCATTGTTTCCACCTCTAATAGTCATTGCTGTTTCGCCACCAGGTTGAAAATATATTCTGTTTAAGTCACTAGGGGAATCATATCCAGTTGTAATGTATAATTGATTTTCACCAGTTTGGTCAAATGTTATACTAGCATTTTGAGTACCACGGGAATTATCATACATCAATATTTGAGAATTTCCCCCTCCTGTATTTGTGAGTAGCAATTGAGGCGCTGTAGTAGAATCAACAGTTAATTTTGCATCTGGCGAAGTCGTCCCGATCCCGACGTTGCCGACTTTATCTATATATAACCTTGATGAATAACTACCATTTAAATATTCTTGGAAATTCATAGCAGTTTGACCGCCATAGTTTTCTGAGTTTATCCTAAAACCATACAACCCAGGATCACCATCTCCAAGAAAGTCAATAATAGCATCTTGTTCCCCCGCATCCCCTGAGTTATTAGTATCTCCATTTAAAATTAAATGAGCGCTACCTGTACTAATAATTTTTATTCTACCAGAAACCTCTAATTTTTCACTAGGTGAGGTTTCTCCGATCCCGACGTTGCCGCTATCTAAGATTGTTAATGTTTGTTGGTTTGAGTTTGTTCCTAAATATAAATTTCCTACCGCCCCAGTTCCGTTTGAATCTGTTGTTATTGTTGCATTACCGCTAGAACCTGCAACATTCATATAAAGCCTATTCCAATTAACAGTGTCTGCTTCATAATCAGTGCCCCAAGCTTCTATGAAAGAAGTGCTTGAAGAAGTATTTGGCATAACTCTAAGAACAGAAATCCCACTTCCGAGTGGTTTTAAATGTACATAATCTGCTGATTGTGGAGCTTTATTTAAAGTAAATCCAAAACTTCCCCCTTGTACTTGTATTCCTGGGTTAGCGGTATTGAGTGCTTCATTAATGTGTAGTAATTGTTGAGGCGAAACCGTCCCGATCCCGACGTTGCCTGCATAATCAACTCTCATGCGTTCAGTTAATGAATTAGTACCAGGTACAGAAGTAGTTGCATTATTTGTATATACAACAAAAGCTCCCGAACCTTCTTTTAGTTGAGTGTCTGCATTCCCATTTTGACCAACCTCAGCACCAATTCTAACTTGTGGGTATTCATTATCATTAGCATCTTGAAATACAAAATCTATAAATGTTTTTTGTTGTTGTAAATCGCCACCTACATAGTTCCATAATCTTTGCAATGTTGTTCCTGTAGTTGAACTAGTTGTACCCGAAGAATTATATATATCTAAAGCATAGGTTGGAGTTATCCCTATTCCTAATCTAAAATTTGTATTATCCCATTTTAAACTACTACTCCCATCTATTACACTAGTTCCTGTCCAAAAAGCGACTTGCGTATTAGCTCCAGTTCCTGTTACAGTTCCACCTGGATCAGTTGGTATAGTTATTGTTGAAACATCTATAGCTGTAACATGCCCTGTTGTGTTAGTTGTAACACTAGTCACAGCTTCAAAAGTTCCGCCAAATGCTGGTGCATCCGTAGAGGTTGTGTCAGTTCTACTTGTAGTTTCGTGATTAATTGTTAATTTTCTAGGGTTAGATCCACCCGCCCAAGTTGCTGAAGTATCTATATATGTTCCTCCAACAAATTTTAATGTGTTAGTAGAATTTATATTTGTATTGGCAGCGGAATCACCTTGTAAAGTCCAATAATCATAGTTTTCATAATTATCTGTCCACGAAGCTGTTAAGGTTCCACCATCTTGTTGAGTTGCCGTTAGTGTTTTTGTTGTTGTACCAGCTACAGCTAAAGCTGTTATTTTGTCATTATACGCTGCATCCCATAAATTATCTTTTCTTGTTCCTGCACCTGTTCCGGTTGCTGGTTTTAAATAAACACCTTCTTTGTACATTAATTTACCATCAGCTAGTATTGTCATAGTAGCTTGATCACCATCTATTATAAAAGAATTAGTACTACCATAAGATGCGGTATCTAGATGTTTATATGTTATAAAGCCTTTTTGAGACCTAGAAGAAGCTTCATCACTAAAAGTTATTTTAGCGCCTGCCTGTGAGGTTACAGTGTAAACGGTTACCCCAGCATCTGAAGTAAAAATTGCACTAGTTCCAGCTAGAGTTGAATTCAATGTTGTAGCTCCACCAACGGTTAAAGTTCCCGAAAAAGTTGCACTAGTTCCAGCTAAAGGTCCACTTAATGTTCCACCTGTTAAAGATAAATAAGGCCCACCAATAATATCATCAACATCAACCCATATCGGAGATCCACCTGCACCAACTGATTGTAATACTTGTAGATTAGCTCCAGCACTAGTGGCAAAATAAACAGCACCTGCAGAATCAACGCGGAATAAATCGTTTATATTTGATAATATTGCCATTAATTATTTGCTTTTAAGTAATTCTATTTCAGCTTTTAGTTCTTGTATTGCATTAACAAGTATAGGTATTAAATTAGAATCTTGAAGAGCTAATTTATTTTCATCTGAGTTATCTATAATTACAGGATTGTCTCCCTCAAGTTCTAAAATTTCTTGCGCAAGGAAACCATATTTTCTTTTACCTATTATTTCATCACTATCTCTTTCTTTTCTTAAATTATAAGATGTAGGTTTTAATTTATTTACAAAATCTAAACCATGTGGTACATTGCTAAAATTAATTTTATCTCTTTTGTCAGAACCCGTAGTCCAAGCAATCCTTATATAAGCACCTACCATAGCATTTGAACCTATTACAATTTCATTACTATTTGTAGTCATTTGTCTTGGTGATGAGCCACTACCTGCTGCAAAACCAATAGCAATACAATTTGTTCCTGTTGTTATTTCATCTCCTGCGGTATAACCTAAAGTAGTATGATTCGTCCCTGAGGTTATATTACTTAAAGCATTTTTTCCTACTCCTGTATTTTGTGAGCCAGTTGTTCCTTCAAGACCTGATTGATGGCCAATGAAAGTATTACTTGCTCCAGATGTTAATTTATAACCTGTGTATCTACCAAGACCTGTATTGTTGTTTCCTGTACCAACACCATTACCATTTGCTTTTTCTCCAACAAAAGTATTTTCATTTCCTCCTGTTCTATTATAACCTGCCCAAGTACCTATAAAAACATTATCAGTACCACTAGCTAAAAGTCTACCTGCTCTGTCTCCTATAACAATATTATTACTTCCGTCTGTTATTCCAAACCCACATTCATGTCCTATAGCTACATTAAAATCTCCAGTAGATATGCTATAACCTGCTTGTTGACCCATCCCAACATTACCATTTGCATTAGATGTATATAATGCTTGGTAACCTACTGCTGTTTGACCACTTGCATCTGTAGCTGTTCTTAAAGCAAAAGCACCAATACCTGTATTAACTGTTCCAGTTGTGACGTTTTCCATACATTCACCACCAACTGCTGTATTATAATTTCCACTAGTTAAATCTTGTAATGCTCTAAAACCAAATGCGTGGTTTCTTCCTGAAGTTTGAGTAGCTAAAGCATTATCTCCAATCGCTATACTTTCTTCAAAAGTTCCATCTGAACTTAATGCATTGTACCCTATTGCTATACAATTACTTCCATTTCCACCAGACAAAGCTAAATATCCAATAGCAACATTTGAAGAACCACCTGATATATTAAATCCTGCTCTATCCCCAACTACTACATTATAGTTTGCAGTTGCATTTTGTAATGTTTGATTACCTATAGCTGTATTTCCTTCTCCTTGTACATTTAGTAATAAACTTTTATAACCTAAAGAAGTGTTTCTAGCTCCGCTTGTATTAGTTAATAGTGCTTGATATCCTACTGCTACATTTTGAATGTTTGTATTGTTTTGTAATGCTTGTGCTCCAATTCCAACTGTCCCACTTTGTAGGTTATTTTGACCTGCATAATGACCTATAAAAACAGTTTCTCCAAAATCGCCACCATATCCTGCTTCCCTACCTATACAAACATTTGCTTGACCAACAGTTAAATCTCCAAGAACATTATAACCAATTCCAATATTATTACTACCTGTAGTAATACTTCTTAAAGCATCTGCACCTAAAGCACAATTATTAACCCCTGAAGTCAAATCTTCTTGAGACCTAATCCCCACCGCTGTATTTAAACCACCTGTAACACTAGTAGATGTACCCATAGCAAAATATCCAATAGCAGTATTTTGGTTAGTTTCACCATATCTTAATGCGTGATATCCCATTGCAGTATTATAACTCGCACCTGTAGAAGTTGTACCACCACAAAAACCACCTACAAAAATATTTCTTTCAGCATTTTGTAAAGATGAACCTGCTGCATAACCTATTGCAGTATTATCTGACCCTACTCCATTTAGATTGTATAAAGTTTGATAACCAATAGCTGTATTACGACTTGAAGTTGTAGAGTTATATAATGCTCTATGACCCATTCCAGTATTTTTTTCTCCTGTAGTATTTAAACGACTAACTTCAAAACCAAATGCTTGATTATATAAACCTGTAGAAACTAATTGATTTCCAGTATTTATCCCAAAAAATGTACTTTGATAAGTATTAGTTTGTACAACATTATAAATGTCTCCTGTAGAGTTTATTATTATTCTTGTTGTTTCAGCAGTACCAAACGCTAAATAATCACCAACATGTTTGTATGAAACAAAACCTTTATATTGTGAGCCACCTGAAGTTCCATCTGCAAAATATATATCTCCAGAACCTGCTGTTCCACTGCCTATTGTTATTAAACCATTGTTTGTAGTTGTACTTGTATCTCCTACTTGTAATGCTGCTTGAGCAGAAAAAGGATTGTTAGGATTAGTTGTCGCTATTCCAATGTCGCCATCACCATTTATCATAAGTCTAGTTGTAGAAGATGGAGCATTGACAGTAAAATCTTGAATATAAAACTGATTACTGTAGTTTAACATTTTATACTTACGTGATTGACCATTTAAAACAAAAGCACTTGTCGCAATATTAGGCGTTATAATCACTTCAGTACTGGTTATTTCAACTCCGTTTCCTGCAAAAGTTGCGTTCCCTGCAAAAGTTGAGTTTCCAGAACCATCGATAACTAATCTATCTCCTACACCATTTTTATTAATTTTAAAAGAATCTGTATTATCACTTTGTAATCTATAAATAGAACCACCTGATGCATTTAAAGCTATTTCAGCGGAAGCATTTAATACTTCAATTGGATAATTAGGATCAGTCGTTCCCACTCCAACATATCCTGTTGTTTGCTCTACAACGAATTTTCCATTTATATTTGATAAATTTGCCATTTATTTATTTATTAATTTTTCATTCCAGAAAAAACTACTCTTACTACACCTAAACTTGATTGCGCTACGTTTCTAACTTGTAAAAAATTACCGCTAACTTGGCATTCTACCTGCCCATGCGTATTACCCACATCTAACCTTGTTCCTATTTGTTGTATATAATAACCCGTGCTA
>Ga0307488_10003012_pt1 | contig 14118 bp, 7 predicted proteins | sample SB02metaG_FD_202248 | JGI IMG/M metagenome (GOLD analysis project Ga0307488, IMG submission 202248) | Sea-ice brine microbial communities from Beaufort Sea near Barrow, Alaska, United States - SB 0.2 | ecosystem: Environmental > Aquatic > Marine > Coastal | place: USA: Alaska | collected 2017-05-06 | reverse complement strand
TTTTAATATGTCTTTAACTGATTGATAAACATGGGTATTTATAATTTTTCCCATGGCGGAAGTGGTGGCCTTGTAGTTGATCGGGTGAGAAACCTCGACGACTGCATGGCCGAGCCCTTCGCAGTACCTAGCGGCCTTCATTACAGCTTCAATGCAGTCAGGATGTATTTCTTGCCCTAGGGGATGCTGAAGCTGGAGGCCGATTCTAAGCTTGCCAATGTCGCTGGCGAGACCTTCGGTAAAAGAGCCGCGGTGCATAGGCATTGGGAACAAGTGGGGTTTGTTGAGAGTAATAACATCGAGAAACGCCGCACTGTCTCTTACCGTTTGACTAACCACATGGCCCACGCTCATCCCGCTCCAGCATGCGCCCATCTCGTTTTCTATGGTTGTCAGACCGCGGCTTGGTTTTAATCCTACTAGTCCACAGTTGGCTGCAGGAATTCGAATGGAGCCGCCGCCATCAGTTGCATGAGCCACTGGTAAAATACCTGCCGCTACAGCTGCGGCAGCGCCGCCACTGGAGCCACCGGTGGAGTAGGATAGATTCCATGGGTTGCGTGTAGGGCCATTCGCCACAGGCTCTGTGGTCAGTGTTAAGCCCCATTCTGGGGTGTTTGTTTTGCCCATAATTATCAGCCCAGCATCTAAATAGCGGCGCACGATGTTGGAATTCTGGGTGGCTACATGGTTCTTAAACAGATTGCTGCCGAAACTGTTAGAGAGCCCTTTAACAGGACTTAAATCCTTTATAAGGAAGGGCAGGCCTGCTAGAGGGCTTTGTTGCAAGTCGGCTGGAGCATTATCAAAAGCGTGAGCCTGTGCGGTTGCTTGTTCAAAACTCTCCACGTTAATGGCGTTGAGGCTCGGGTTGACGTCACGGGCGCGACAAATTGCCGCCTGCATGACCTCGCTGCAAGTGAAATCTTTGTTTCGTAGGCCGGAAGCCAAATTCATTGCGTCAAGATCTAAGTATTCAGAAATTTTAAGCACGATGCAAACGACTCCTTTATAGGGTTTTAGTGTTTTTTTAAAACAGTGTTTTCAGTTTGTTAAAAGGCTTCCGGTTGGTCCTTATCCTGAGTAACCAAGGACAGCCCCTCTGAGTCATCCAGCTCCTCTGCATCGGCGCGCTTTCCTTCGGTCAGTTGAATGCGCAATCTGACGTTGTTTTTTGAATCCGCATTTTTCAAAGCTTCCTCGTAGCTGATTCGACCCTGTTTATAGAGGTCGAACAAAGCCGAGTCAAAGGTTTTCATACCTTGTTGCTCACCTTGTTCCATTACTTCTTTGATCTCTAGAACCTTTGCTTGCTTGATCAGATCGCAAACGCGAGGGGTCCCGAGCAGAATTTCAATCGCTGCAGCTCGCTTGCCATCTGCCGTTGGAATGAGGCGCTGAGATACAAAGCCTTGTAAGTTCAGTGATAAATCTAAAAAAAGTTGTTTATGCCGCTCTTCAGGAAAAAAGTTGATAATTCGATCTAGCGCTTGATTGGCATTATTGGCATGCAGTGTGGAGACGCAAAGGTGGCCGGTTTCAGCAAATGCCAGGGCATGCTCCATTGTTTCTCGGCTTCTGATTTCGCCTATGAGGATAACATCTGGTGCCTGCCGCAAAGTGTTTTGAAGTGCTTCTTCGTAACTGTTGGTATCAACGCCTACCTCCCGTTGATTCACTATTGATTTTTGGTGTGGATGGATGAATTCCACAGGGTCCTCAATTGTGATGATATGGCCATCACTTGCTTTATTGCGGTGGTCGATTAAAGCGGCGAGGGAGGTCGACTTACCTGAGCCAGTGCCACCTACAAAGAGAATGATGCCACGCTTTTGCATAATTAGATCTTTCAAAATCGGGGGCAGGCCCAGCGAGTTAGCACTGGGTATCTCGGTCTTGATATTACGAGCAACGATGGCTACCTCGCCGCGCTGCTTGAAAATATTAATGCGAAAGCGACCAATGTCTGGGTTGGCAATGGCTAAGTTCATTTCCGGGCTTTTCTCGAAATCTCGAATTTGTTCTGTATTCATTATTTGATAGGCAATTTTCTTGACCATACCTTCAGGCATTTTCTTATCGATGAGTGGACTGAGCTTCCCGAAGGCTTTCATGCTCGGCGCAGCCCCTGTAGTTAAGAATAGGTCTGAACCATCCTTTTCAATCATCATCTTTAGTAAGTCGTTAAATACCATAGTCTTAAGCCTGTTCTTGCTGGCTGATCGTGTGACTTTTCTGCAGTAAAGACACTTGTTTGCTCACAGACTTCAATGAATCTTCACCATCGAAATATTTGTGTTGATTAAACAATCTGTCTAACCGAACTACGGCGATAACTTCCAAAGCAAAATCCTTTTATTGGTCTGTACCTATTAAAGTAGTTCAATTATAGGATTTGTCAGGAATTCTTAGTCAAAGCGCTTAGGGAATCCACTTTTGGCTGACATGAGAAGATGGCGCAGGGGTAAAGAGCTTCTTATAAGAGCTGGTGTGACGGTTGGCCATCTATTCTTAAGAGGAGTAGCAAGTGTGGGTTGGTTCAGTGTATAGGCGGTCAGGTCTGATAATCTGGTCTACTCTTAGGTTCTAGTTCTAGTTCTAGTTCTAGCTCTTGGCTCACGGCTGTAAGACTTATTAGCTGAATGTTAGAAATTTAAGAGAAGCAGGTCGATGGAGCATTTTAATTAGTGCTGTGACTAGGCCCTTTTAAATAAATTGCCGGCACTTTATGTTTTTTCACCTTCAATAACCCTAAACCACATCATGTTTCGTACCGAGTTTGTAAAATCAAATAATTAGAAATTCTCAGCCTACTGGAATAAGCTTGCCGTTTCAGGTGAGCTGCGAAACCCTCTTTATAACATCACCACCATTAATAGGTTGCCTCTCTTCGGGCCTAAGAACTTTCTTGAAAGCACTTCAACCATTGAGAAATTGTCTTCACAAAGCAATGAAGGTGACTTTTCCTTTGTCTTACTAGAAAACGGCGAACCCATTGTGGCTTGCAGTTTATTACTGACTAGCGATGCGAATGGGCAGCGCCGACTTGGTTATAGGGGCTTAGGTGCGGCCACGCACTTTAGTCGGAGCGCACTGAGTTCTGGCTCCAACAACATGTCTTCAAGGTCATTTGCGACCTTAACAGACTTTATGAAGCGCCTGATTCACGAGCTTTCGCCGGATACAATTGAGTTTCAAGACACATTAAGCTGTGGCGTAATGTCTCCTGTTTCACAATACCTGATTGCCAGCGGCGGGCTGCCAATTGCTTCAACCGCTAGGCTTTTTGATTTGGCAGCTTCCAGGCGAAGCCTTCTGCGTGATGCGAGTACGGCTGTGCGCGGGTGTGTTCAGTGGGGCCATAGGAATTTACAGCTGACAGTAAACAGTGACAATCTAGCGTTATATGACTACCTGAAATTTCACGACTTAGTCCAGAGCAGTAACAGTTGCGGAACAGCAGTATCACTCTGGCAGTCAAATCACGACCTCAAATTGCTGCTGCAAAAAAAACTTAGGATTTCTGGTCAGTGCGACCTATGAAGGCCTTCAAGTAGGGGCAGTGGTTTTTGCCTACCAAAACGGTGCGGCTCAATATCTGGGTTGTCAGACTGATTCTGTTAGTTCGCAAAAGAAAATCATCGCCAGTTTAGTTTGGAGGGGGGTGATGCACGCGAAGGCAGCAGGCTGCGATGAGCTAACACTTGATCATCATTTTGACCTCTGCTGCGAAAGTCTAATTGACTTTGATGGGTTTGGTGGAAAAAGTGTTCCTCGGGTAAAAGTGCTATGGCGTAAAGGCTGATGCTGCTTTTCAAGCTGGTCTATAAATGACCCCGTGAAGTTTACTATTGTTCCGATAATAGTGTACTAGGCTTATCTGAGAGACTCTTTTTTATAGCATTATAAGGTCGCGGCAGCTGTGAGTAACAAACCTTTAAGTACTACCCCCCGTATTGACTATGCAAGCAAGTATGTTCTTGTTGTCGATGATTTTGGTCAGCATCTCGATTTCATGAGTAAGGCGCTGAAAGCGATTGGATTTACCAAGATTGCTCTTGCTCATAATCCCAAAGAAGCGACATCCCTGTGTCAAGAGACAACCTTCGATATTATTTTCTGTGATTATAATATGGGTGAAGGGAAAAATGGGCAGCAATTACTGCACGAGCTTCGTTACTTCAAGACGGTTCGACATGACTGCGTTTTTATCATGGTAACCGCTGAAACTAGCCGTGAAGTTGTACTGGGGGCGTTAGAGAGCGAGCCAGAAGGTTATATTGCCAAGCCTTTTAATCAAGCCGTACTCTGCAGAAAAATCGATCGCCTGTTAGATAAGAAAATGTGTCTAGGCGACATCCATTTGGCCATTGAATATGAAAAATATAAAGAAGCAATTCAGCTGTGTGAAGAGACGGCTGCGTTGCATCCTAGACACGTTTCATGGTGCCAGAAAACCTCGGCAGAACTGTATCTAAGACTGGGTAAGTATCAGAAAGCGAAGCATATTTATAAGCTTATACTCGCAAAGCGGGTACTTGATTGGGCCCTATTAGGCCTGGCCAGGACGCTAATATATCTCGAAGAATACAAACAAGCGGTCAATGAACTGCAACAGGTACTAATACTTAACAACAACTGCGTGCCTGCTTTTGACCTGCTTGCGGAATGCTACCAGCATCTAGATGAAGCGGACCTGGTTCAAGAGCACCTTACCCACGCGGTAAAGCTCTCTCCTTTCTCTGTTGAGCGCCAAAATACTTTAGGTGAGGTTTGTGAGACAAATCACGATTTTGAATCCGCTTGCAAGGCCTATCGCAGCGCTCTCAAAGCGTCTAAATATTCTATTAAGGAAGAGCCCGAACGGTATTACAAACTAGCGGCTGCCATAACCGATAGCATGTCTGGGGATATGTCCCGGTTTGACTCTACTAAGGTAATGGAAGCTCACCGCATACTTGCTGAAATGGAGGGGCGGGTCGACTCTGGAAAGGAGTCAGAAATCCGTAAAGACCTAATTGGTGTTCGTCTTTTTCTTAATCAACAAAAGCCGCGGCAAGCCTTGGAGCTAATGCAGGATCTTGACCAGGGATTGATTTCTAATCCTGATAACTTGAGCACAGCAACCCTAATTGAGCTTACTCATTCTTTGCTAAGCTTGGGCGATGAAGGTAAGGCAAAAAAAATATTGGTTTATTTACTGACGCGAGACGACCTTTCATTGTCTCAGAGAAATCATGCCAAAACGTTGTTGGGTAAATTTGATACTGATGAGTTAACAGGGCGAGCCAGGGAGCTTAATGAAGATGCTGCTAAGTTATATGATGTTGATAATCTTGAAGGATCAATCAGATTGTTTTCAGAAGCGGTGAGGCTCTCGCCTAAAAGCGTAGTGTTGAATCTGAATCTTGCCCAGGCAATGGTGCGTGTGATGGAAACTGAAAAAGTAACCAGCGATTACCAAAAGAGAAGCAAGGTTTGTTTAGCCTCAGTTGGTGAACTTGATGAAACCAGTCGACATTTTGCACGTTACTCAAAACTTGTTGAGCGGTTTGAAGCGCTGAACACTCATGGCTCTAGGCCAAACTAAACTGTATTCGGCAATTAGAGGAAGATATGAGTAAACAACGATTAGATTTTGCATTGGCATTTGGCTCGGCCGTCCACGATGTAAAGAACTCTGTTGGACTTCTGCTGAGCACTCTGGATGAGTTTATGAAAGCTAATCCGCCTGTGACTGCTGAAGACAAGGGTAGAGCTGTAGTATTAAACTACGAGGCCTCGCGCATCAATAACGACATGATGCAACTGCTTAGTATTTACCGGTTAGAAAATGAGCGTCTTTTTATCGCGGTAGAGGAGGTTCAGGTGGCAGAATTTCTTGAAGATGAAATGCTGGCTCACGACATGTTACTTAGAATGAAAGGTCTTGAGGTTGAAATTGAGTGTGACGAAGGCCTTACTTGGTACTTTGATTCGATGCTGATAAAAAATGTATTGAATAACGTCATAGTCAATACAATTCGATATACTAAAGACAGGCTTAAAGTTGCGGTGGAGTCAGTAGATGGCTATGTTCGAATTTCTATTGAGGACAATGGTAGAGGTTTTCCCGAAGAGCTTTGTCAGGATCCTGGAGGCTACTTAACTAGAATAAATTTTAATACTGGCAGCACTGGCCTTGGACTTTACTTCTCGGCCCGAGTTGCTGAACTCCACCGTAATGGTGGCCGTGCAGGTTATATTGAGGTAGACAACAATTCGACCATTGGCGGTGGTGCCTTTAGAATATATATCCCTTAGGGTGTTTGTTGTGCCAGTTCCCCTAAAGCCGGGCCGCTAGTGGCTAGTGAAGAAAGGTTGCGATTAGCTGTTCTGATTATGTTATTTAAGTCGACTAATTTTCTTAGCCAGTTTATTCTTCAAGCTCGTGTACCTAGCTCTCTTAGATCATCCCCTTCGGTAGTTTTTCCAATGGTTGTCTTTGCAGAATTCTCGTTCTTAGCCTCGCAATGGTATTGAAAAAGTTACCTTAGTTTTTTCTCGTTTGCAGAGATTTAACTTCACTAGCTTTCGTTGCGTCCGTACCTTTCTTTTTTTCTCTACTTTCACTATTTTCTTTCTTTCATTCCATCAACTCTAGCGTCTGACTATTTTGCTGATCCGAGAAAGTATATAAAGATTGGCCGAGCGAGGTTCGGAATGCCCTTTATACAAATTTATAAATCTTCTGAATTCCCTAGGATCCATAGAGCGCAGTCAGATTATTCTGCTTTTTCTTTAAATCTTTGTAATCCTCTATCTATCAAAAGGGATCTTTGCCTAGATACCAACTTCAAATCCGCTTAAATTCTCGAGATAAGTTCTTGGGATAAATACCCCAAATGAATACTCGCGTAAAATAGTTCGTGCAAATAGTAAGAAAAAATTCAGCTAAAGAATAATTTTGGAATAGTATTAATTAATAGGGAGTAAGTAACAGCTCTCTCTCTCTCTCTCTCTCTCTCTCAGCGCTAGATAGCCTTGGAAAAGTCATTCTAGTACGAAATAAAAGGCTTAGCAAAAGAATTTCCTTGTGAAAGGTTGGCCAGTAAGGCCAGTAAGGCCAAGTAAGAAAAGTCAGTAAAGCGGAAAGTAAAGTTGCCAGTAAAAACAGTTTAGGCATAGACCTACACTCGGTCCCTAAGTCAAAATTCCTGTTCAGAGCAGACCATTCCCCGATCTTTAGCTGCCGCTTATATCGATTGTCTATAAAAAATATTTTTGCTAAACGTTAACGCTCTAAAAAATCTAAAATCTAAATCAAAGCCAAGCTATGTTTTGCTGGAGGCTGTAGCTAGGCACCCTGTTCTTAAGGCTTTGGCGGGTTTTCTAGGTTTCCAATAATGCGTTAGATTGATCGCTTTTAAGAAAATATTTTTTTGTGAGTTTTCAGTCTTAAACCTCCTATCTAATTTTCTTAGCAGTTGCCGTTAACCCTTCTTGCATAGAGAAGGAATTGCAATTTAGTTTTCGGAACTTGCAAGGCAGATAGAAAGGAATGGAAATTAGCCGTTGGTTGATTTTCGAATTTTGTGAAAACGCGCACCAACGGGTTCGTGAATCACGCTAACAAGGAGTTTTGGCTATGCCACAAATCATTAATACCAATATCGCTTCGCTTACGGCGCAGCGAAACTTGGACAAGTCACAATCAGCTAACCAGCAAGCATTAAGCAGACTGTCTTCAGGGCTTCGAATTAATAGCTCAAAAGATGACGCTGCGGGACTTGCGATTTCCACTAGATTTACATCGCAAATCAAAGGCCTTGGAGTTGCCATACGAAACGTAGGAGACGGTGTGTCTCTTGCCCAAACAGCTGATGGTGCATTAGGCACTATGACTGATAACTTGCAGCGGATTCGTGAACTATCAATTCAATCTGCTAACGCCACCAACAGTGACGTTGACCGCGAGGCCCTTCAGGCTGAGGTGACTCAACTTGTCGCTGAAATTTCTCGCACAGGTGAACAAACAACATTTAATGGGATCAAATTATTGGACGGTGAGTTTGATGCCACTTTTCAAATAGGAGCCAACGTCGGCGAAACCGTAAGTTTTGGTATTTCAGAGCTTACTGCTGATTCACTGGGCGGCGGGAAATCTGCTGGTGTCAGTGCATTGGGTAATTCAAACGCTTTGGATAACGGCGACTTGGTAATCAACGGCGTAGTCATTGGTGCTTCTACTGCTGCGGACGACAGTGCTTCTACCGCTAACGCTGCGGCCAGTGGTATTTCAAAAGCTGCCGCTATTAACAAGGTTTCAGATCAAACTGGTGTAGAAGCTACAGCGCTTACCAATATTTCAACTGGCACTGCTCAGCAAGCCGCTTCCGGCGGTGCTAGCTCTACTTCCGGTTCATTGAGCTTGAATGGCGTAGAAATCGCTATCGCTACCGGCGATGTGGATCAGGCCGCTGATCGGTCTTCGGTTGTAACTGCAATAAACGCGCGGGCTGCTGAAACAGGTGTGGTAGCCACAGATTCTGGCACTGCTGAAGGTGGCGTGACACTAGAGGCGGCTGACGGCCGTAACATATCTCTGAGTTTTAGCTCAGCAGGCGCTGATAACCTCACCGCTGCAAGCACAGGCCTTTCGTCTAAAGCGGTTTCAGAAGGCGGCTATACATTAACTTCTACAGATGGTTCTGCACCTGTCGTTGTAACAGCTGGAACAGGAAGTTTATCTAATGCAGGTCTAGTCGAAGGCTCGTTCAAAGCAAATACTGCAGCAGTTAACACGACTTCTCGTTCATCTCGCGCTGAAGTGACGTCTGATGTTGGTAATACCGGCGCTTTAGCGGCAACTGTAACCGGTGGCGAATCTGTTGACCTTTCTAACGCTAACTTTTCTGGCGCTGCATCTACGTTTGTTGTAGAAATCAGTGGTGCAGCTAGCACCTTCGAAAATGGCAGTGCGACAGTGACGCTCGACAAAGACTATCGTGGTGGTGATCTAGCAGCATTCGTCGCTGATATTAACGAAGATCTATCCGGATCTGTTGCTGCAGAAGCTTACATTGCAGATGGGGACAAACTCGCTTTTCGCCGCACTAGCGCCGAAGCTGGTGATATCCAACTTAAAACCATCACCGTTGCGGGTAATGTGCCAGGGGGTGATACAACAGCAAGAGCTGCTCTTGGTTTAGACGCGACAGACACTCTGGGCGCTGTAACCACGCTGGACAGTGACACCAACGTATCTCGCGGTGGTGAAGTTGGTCGGGCCGCTCTTACTGGTACCGTGGCAGTTAATGCCTCTATTGAAGGTAACGGCAACTTTACTGCGGCAGACTACAGCGGCGTCGGCGCTGCTGCGCAGTTCGACTTGGTAGTGGCCGGTGCAACAACAGCCTCCGATAACGGTACATATACAGTAACGGTGGATACAGATTTTACCAATGCACTTTATTCTGGTTCTCAAACAGATCCGGCTGACGCGGATCGCCTGTTAGCGGAACTAAACACTGATATTGCAAACGCTGGTGCCGGTGATGTAATCGAAGCGAAGTTTAATGAGACTAGGACCGCTTTGGTCTTTGAGCGTAAAACTGCCGAATCTGGCGGCAGCATCGCTATTGATAACTATGTTTCAAGCGGAACGACAGCGGCAACTCAAGCCACAAACTTCGGTTTTACGGCTGCACGGGTTAGTACTGATGGAACCACTGAAAGCGTAGTCGGCGCGGACGCGAAAGCGCCAGGTGCTGCTGATGCCATTGGCGGAACCGCTGTGGGTATTGATACTGACAGTGCTGTTATCAACGGAGGTTACAACACCGCTGGAGCTGGTGCGTTTACAGCATTCAGCGCTGAGACCGCAGGCGCAGTTACAGCAGGTGGCGCAGCGACTGCAGCGGCAGACTTTACAGCAGCTGCAGGGGTATACAACGGAGCAGGAACTACGGGTTTAAACTTTGCTAACGATGCAGCTGTAACCACAGGTGGTGGGGCGAGTGATACTAACTTTGTTGATAATGTAACTTTCACTATTAGTGATGGTGCCAATACAGACGCTATAACTCTAACTGGTGATTATACTGATGATACTGGCCTGCAGAGTGCGCTTAATACGCAAATTGCCACAGCAGGGATTACAGCTACTGTAGCGGCGGGCGTAATCGAGTTTACCTCGACTGCTACTGGTGATGCGGCGGACATAACTATTGCGAGTTACACTGAGGCGGGTGGCAACACCGCAAATCTTGCTGATGGAACCGCCAATGGCGTAACTAATAACGCGTCGTTTACCATTACAGATGGTACCACGGCAGGTGCCGCTATTACTCTAGACCAAGACTATGCGGATTCTGATGCCGTAGTAGCAGATATAACATCTCAGTTGGCGGGTAATGCAGTTACTGTTGGTCAGACCGCAGATGTTCTTTCATTTACTGCTGCCGGCACTGGTAATAGTAGTGAGGTTACGGTTGGCGCTTACACTGAAGGCACCGGCGGGATTTCAGCAAATATTGCAAATGGCACTACAACGGGTAATGCCAGCACCACGTTCACTATTAGTGATGGAACTACGTCTACCAATGTTGTGCTTGATGCAGCTTATACTGACGTTGATGGGTTAGCAGAGGCGCTTAACACTCAGTTAGGGGCAAGTGGAAGTTTAATCACAGCTGCTAATGGCGGTGGTACTTTAACGTTCACCACTAGCACATCGGGTCCAGATTCTGAAGTGACTATTTCAGCGCTGACAGAAGCTGCAATAACGGCTAACACTCAGAACGTCTCTGGTTTTACCGATGCTAGCGCGTCTGGTACAGATGGAAACTTCAACTTAACCTTTAATGTGGGTGGGGTTGATACAACTATCGACTTACGCGGAGCGCCTGATGTTGGTGGCAATGCCTATACTGCTGACGCAGGTGGTGGTGCTGTAATTGCGTCTTATATCAATTCTGTTTCAGGTCTAGATGCAAGCTTCAATACTTCAACTAACCAGTTCACTATTGCAGCTTCTGATGGAGCCGATGATTTAGCTCTTGTCGAAGGTTCAAGCAGCGCACTTGAATATTTAGGTTTGTCTGCAGGCTCGTTTGCCAACACTGAAGCGACAACAGGCTCTGAAACAGTTGCTGCGGTTAATTTGAACGCACTGAATGAAGGTGATCTTAAGATTAACGGTGTCACCGTTTCTTCATCCAGCGCTACATCTGATACCGCTTCAAGCTCATTAGCTAACTCATCTGATAAAGCCGCTAGTGGTATCGCTATAGCCGCAGCGATTAATGGTTCATCTAACGAAACCGGTGTCAGTGCAACGGTCAACGCAACAGTTGTTGACGGTGGCAATAGCACGATTGGTACAGTAGCGCGAGCAGCTGACGGCGACCAGGGTACGATTGTCATCAACGGTTTCTCAACCAATACATTAAGTCTTGGTAGCGATTCTGAGGTCAACCGCACTGATGCCATTGCGGCGATTAATAAAATCAGCGGTCAAACCGGTGTTACAGCAAGTGATGCGGGTGATTACACGCGCTTAACTGCAGCTGATGGCCGTAACATCTCTGTTGCGATCGATAATCAGGGCACGAGCTTCTCTGGTGAGAATATCGGTTTGAGTTCATCTGTTGACGGCATTGCGGAAGCAGACTTCAGTGTTGCTGGTAATAGTTTTGCCACTGTTGCTGAAACTACTGCTTCTACAGTTACCTTGACTTCAGCTAAGGAATTCTCTGTATCTGCAGGAACTAACGGTACTAGCGGTCTTGAAGGTTTAGGATTGGTTGCGGGTACTTACGGTGGTTCAGAAGACGGTCAGTTCCTTGCTGACATCGACATTAGCACGGTTGAGGGTGCTGAGGCGGCAATTACGGCTTTGGACAACGCCATTGCAACAGTGAGCGCGCAGCGAGCAGATCTTGGTGCGATTCAAAACCGTTTGGAATCAACGGTCGGTAACTTGACGATTACTTCAGAGAACTTGACTGCTGCTAACTCTCGAATTACCGATGCGGATTTTGCTGTCGAGACGGCTGAGCTATCAAGAAGCCAGGTACTACAACAGGCAGGTATCTCGATTCTAGCTCAGGCAAATGCTTCGTCGCAGCAGGTCTTGTCACTACTCCAGTAAGTTAAGGAGTTATGGTCCGTACTTGGGTGAGATTGCTAGCTTGGTAGAAACTGCCAAGCTAGCAATCAATTTAAACGAGGCACATCATGGTTGATATTAAGCAAACTGATGTGGCGAGAGACCAAGGTTCCGGAAGTTCAATCACTAAAGCGGCAAGTAGCGGCAATGTTTTGCCGGCAAAAGCCGCCCAACGCTTGAATGCTTACTCTTCAAACGCTGCAGCTTATGACATTGGGCCACACAATGAGCATGCTGAATTTCGCGAGTGCAATGCAGGGTCGCTAGCTGGGATAACCGGTGAGCAGGGCAGAACAAGTAGCGATAATGAAGAACTTCGGAGCAGATCTATAGCCTTTGCGGTTACTGCACTCAACGATTTCGTTCAAAACGAAAAACGGGATTTGGAGTTTTCAGTAATAAAAGAAGCGGGGATATCGGTTGTTAAGATTACAAATAGAAAGTCTGGTGAGCTTATACGGCAAGTACCAGGAGATGAAGTGGTAGATTTGGCACGTAAATTGAATGATCGAGAACCATTACGATTGTTTAGTGCCCTGGTCTAAAACTTTGGAATAACGTTCGTCACAAGCGAATGGTAAGGCCAGCACTGGCGCAGACTCGTTTAGAGTCAATTTTTTAGCAAAGCTTTGTTAAAAATTATGCGCGCAATGCTGGCCTTTTTTCTTTGTTCGGTAAATTCATGAACAAGTGTTGCGTGTGAGTTGGGTCTGTCTTTGGCTGCAGCGATCGTGCGGTGGCATTCCAGCTCTGCTATTTTTTTCCACTTTAAGAAAACAGATGTATTCAAAAACATTTTCAGGTTTAGCAGTTTTACCAACACCGACTGCCAGCCTCACGAGTTAACGTCATGGCATCAATACAATCATTGGGTATCGGCTCAGGTTTGTTAACCGCAGAATTGGTTGATGACATCATAGCGACCGAACGAGAACCAACGGAAAACAGGCTGAATGCCGAGCAGGAATTTGTCGAGGCTAAAATATCGGCCTATGGCGAAGTGAGTAGTTCTGTTAGCGCCTTTAGCGGCACACTCCAATCATTGGCTCTGCCTTCGACATTCGAGGCTAGTACTGCCAGCTCAACGAATGAGGACTCTGTTACCGCCTCAGCCAGTTCAGTGGCCGTTGAGGGCAACTATATTGTCGAAGTTAACGCCCTTGCTCAAAGTCATTCAGTGGCCAGTGGTTCTTATCAGACCTTGGACGAAACCGTAGGCACTGGAAGTCTAGTTTTTCAATTTGGCACGATTGCCTATGACGGCTCGGATAATTATGAAAGCTTCACCGTCAATGCTGATTCTAGCACCAAGGCGGTTGCTATAAATTCAACCAACAATACTTTGGCTGGCATCAGAGATGCAGTAAACGCCGCTGATTTCGGTGTTCAGGCGAGTATAGTTGATGACGGCAGCGGCTTTCGCTTGCTGTTTTCATCTGTAGATCAGGGGGCGAAGAACGCCCTAGAAATTGTTGCCACCGGCGATGAGGGTATCCGCGCACTTAATTACAATCGCAGTAGTGAAACCACAGACCTTAACGCTGTGATTGAAAGCGGCAGCACTGATATCTCCGCCGGTGCTGGTCTGGATACGGCTGACAAGACTTTTCAGCTTAGTTTTAATGGCATTGATCTTAACGTCACAGTCGCCACCGATGCGGCTATAGACACTGCCGCTGAGGTCGTTGTAGCGGTACAAGCGGCGCTCGATGTGCAGCTGCTGGCCAATGGCTTCGCTGCGGGAGACTTAAGCGTAAGCGATGACTCAGATGCTCTGCGTTTTGAGAGCGTTGCCACAGGATTCCAGGCGACGCTGCAGGCGGTTTCGGATGGTGCCTCAGCCGTATTCACGGCCGCTACGGCTATAAGCGATGGTTTCGATTTTGCGGCTAATAATGCGACCTTCACCATTGCCATTGATGGCAATCCGGCTCAGTCAATTTTATTAGATAGGGCAACAGCGAATC
>Ga0307488_10003011_pt1 | contig 14119 bp, 12 predicted proteins | sample SB02metaG_FD_202248 | JGI IMG/M metagenome (GOLD analysis project Ga0307488, IMG submission 202248) | Sea-ice brine microbial communities from Beaufort Sea near Barrow, Alaska, United States - SB 0.2 | ecosystem: Environmental > Aquatic > Marine > Coastal | place: USA: Alaska | collected... | reverse complement strand
TACAAAACCTCCAAATCTGACCGTGAGGAGTTACACGAACACAAAGCCTATTTATTATGGTTTACTGGCCTCTCAGGTTCTGGGAAATCGACCTTGGCCAATTTGGTTGAGATTGAGTTGCATAAAAAAGGTTTATCTACTTATGTTTTAGATGGAGATAACATCCGCCAGGGTATCAATAAGGATTTGAGTTTTTCCCCGTTAGACCGAACAGAAAATATTAGACGCATCGCCGAAATCAGTAATTTGATGCTAGATGCGGGCGTGATCACCTTAGCCGCTTTTATATCCCCTTACATTAAAGACCGTGAAGAAGTTCAACAAATTGTGGGTTCAGATAATTTTATTGAAATTTTTGTAAACACCTCGCTAGAGGAATGTGAAAGAAGGGACGTAAAAGGGCTCTACAAAAAAGCAAGATCTGGAGAAATTAAAAATATGACAGGTATAACTGCTCCTTATGAAGTACCTATTAATCCAGATTTAGAAGTAATCACAGATAGTCACTCTTTGGAAGAAAATGTAGAAATCATCATAAATTTTATAAACAAAAAATTAAAACCAAGCACATGAGTAATTATGTAATTAATCATTTACGTGAGTTAGAATCCGAAGCAATATTCGTGATTCGAGAAATAGCAGCTCAATTTGAGAACCCTGTTTTGTTATTTTCGGGAGGAAAGGATTCCATTTTACTGACTCATTTGGCAAAAAAAGCCTTTTATCCTGCAAAAATACCATTTCCTTTAATTCATATTGATACAGGGCATAATTTCCCTGAAGCCATTGCTTTTCGAGATGCTTTAGTTGACGAATTAGGTGTTCAATTAATCGTTGGTTCTGTTCAAGAATCTATTGATAAAGGACGTGCTAAAGAAGAAACTGGTGCAGATGCGTCTCGTAATGCTTTACAAATCGTCTCCTTGTTAGATACTTTAGAAGAGTATAAAGTTGATGCTGCTATGGGCGGGGCACGACGTGATGAAGAGAAGGCACGTGCCAAAGAGCGTTTTTTCTCACACCGTGACGAATTTGGACAATGGAATCCAAAAAATCAACGTCCCGAGTTATGGAATTTATTTAATGGCAGGAAAAATTATGGAGAACACTTTCGAGCGTTTCCTATTTCTAATTGGACAGAACTGGATGTGTGGGAATACATAAAATTAGAAAATATTGATTTACCATCACTCTATTTTTCTCATCAACGTGATTGCGTAGTTCGGGATGGTATCATATTAGCGAATTCTGAATTTATTAAATTAAAACCAGGTGAAGAAGTAGTTAATATGACCATTCGTTACAGAACCTGTGGAGACATGCCGATTACTGGTGCTGTAGAATCTGAGGCAGATGATTTAACGAAGATCATCGAGGAAATAGCTATAACGAGAACCACTGAACGAGGTGGGCGAGCAGATGATAAACGGGCCGAAACTGCCATGGAAGACCGAAAAAAACAAGGTTACTTTTAGAAAAATAAAATAATAATAAGTATGGAATATCAAGATATAGAATTATTAAGGTTTACTACAGTAGGTAGTGTCGATGACGGGAAAAGCACTCTTATTGGAAGATTGCTATACGATAGTAAATCGATTTTTCAAGATCAACTAGACGCTGTAGAACAGTCAAGTAAAAATAAAGGTTTTGATTATGTAGATCTGTCATTATTAACAGACGGCTTGAAGTCTGAGCGAGAGCAAGGTATTACTATTGATGTAGCCTACCGTTATTTTGCAACACCCAAACGTAAGTTTATAGTAGCAGACACTCCAGGGCACATTCAATATACTCGAAACATGGTTACTGGTGCCTCTACAGCTAACCTTGCCATTATTTTAATAGATGCTCGTAAAGGTATATTGGAGCAAACACACCGACACTCTTTTATTGCTTCTTTATTAAGAATTCCACATGCGATTGTTTGTGTCAATAAAATGGATTTGGTAGATTATAGTGAAAAAGTGTACAATCAAATTGTGTCAGAATTTAAAGCTTTTTCCTCTAAATTAGATATAAGTGACATCCAATTTGTTCCAATTTCAGCCCTTAATGGTGATAATGTAGTAAATAAATCTGAAAACATGGATTGGTATAAAGGTAGTACACTGATGTATCATTTGGAACATGTACATATCTCAAGTGATTACAACCATATTGATTGTCGCTTTCCTATTCAATCGGTTATTCGACCACATACAATAGAAAATCAAGATTTCAGAGGGTTTGCAGGTCGTATTGATGGGGGGGTATTTAAGCCTGGTGATAAAATTAAAACCCTGCCGTCTGGATTTGTCTCAACCATTAAAACCATTGAGCTAAATGGTGAACAGATTGCAGAGGCTTTTGCACCTATGTCGGTTACGATGACATTAAAAGATGAGATAGATACCAGTAGAGGAGATATGATTGTAAGAGAAAATAACGTCCCTGATGTAGGACAAGATATAGAAGTGTTGGTGACTTGGATGAGTAGTAATTCACTTCAAAGTAGAACGAAGGTAGTCATAAGACACACCACCAACGAATGCATGGCCATGATAAAAGAAATTAAATACAAAATTGAAATCAACACTTTACACCGCCAAGAAGGTATAGAAGAAATAAAGATGAATGATATTGCACGTATTTCAATAAGAACATCTAAGCCTTTATTTTATGATTCATACAAAAGAAATCGTCAAACAGGAAGTCTTATTATTATAGATGAGCAAACTAATGAGACTATTGGGGCAGGGATGATTATTTAAATAAAAATAAAAATGAATACACACAAAATATTAGTAAAAACAGGAAGATACTATGATAATAGTTACTTAAAGATTAAATCAACTAGTGATCAAATCATATGTGAATATCCTAAATCTGGCGTTACTTATCTTAGTTGTTTGATGGCTAATTTTTACGCTACAAGTATTAAAGCTAATTATTATAACATCCATCAACTTGTTGAAGATCGTCATTACAGATACTCTCAGCATGACTTTTTTTTAATTCCAAATTTCTTAAAATTAAAAAAAAGTCATTATGAATACACAAAAGAATACACTAATGTAATTCACCTATTTAGAAATCCTATTGATACATTAATAAGTTACTTTAATTATTTTAATTCTTTTTCAAAATATCATCAAAATGACTTTGAAAAATTCGTTTTTTCTAGAAGAGGAATAGATAGATGGAATTCTCATACCATTGGTTATTTAAATGCAGGAAAAAATATTAAATATATTCCAATTTCTTATGAAAGACTTGTCAAAAACCCAGGTCAGTTTCTTAAAGCACATAGTTATCTTTTAGGAGTTGAGGATCTTTTTAGTGAAAATTTTGATAAAGCAATATTAAATTCAAAAAAAGAATCTATGCTAGAGCTTGAAAGGAAATATATGTCAGGTGGAAGAATTTTTGATGAAACTGATTTATTTATTGGAACCAAAAAATTTACAAAAAATGATATAGATATATCACTTAAAAATAGAATTAATAAATTAACTAAAGAAACTTATTTAAAAGTGAAAAAAGTTGAAGAAAATTTTTACAAAAATTTTTAGGTATTTTTAAAATTAATTTAAAGAAAAAATTGAAAAAAGTATTATTTATTTTTTGAACAAAACCTAAAGTTTTAAAAATGGCTCCTTTAGTCAAAAATTTTTTAAAATTTCTGGATTTTTTCCAAACTAGATTACTAGCTTGATTTAGTGAATCGTAGTCAAAATTTATACTAATACATAACTTTAATTATTGAATCACTCTTCGCAATGATAAACCGGTATTTTATGATTCACATAAATAAAATAGAGTAATTGGAAGCATCATTATTATAGATTAAAAAGTTATGAATCTATTGGGGCAAGAATGATTACTTTATTAAGAAAATAAGACACATATGACTATGAAAATAATACATATATTTGGATTACCTAGGTCAGGGACCACGCTTTTACAAAAATTATTAGCAACATCAAGTTCTACTGTAACTTTACCTGAGACTTGGTTTCTTCTGTCATTAAATATGTTTGAATCATCAAACCAAGGTTTCAGTGAAATTGGTTATTCAGCATGCAAAAGAGGATATGAAGGGTTCATTTCTCAGAATAATGATTTATTTAACAAAAAATATAAATTATATAAAGAAATTCTTTCTCAAAATTTTTTAGGAGATAATTTTTTTATCGAAAAAACACCTAGAAATATAATTATTGGTGATCAAATAATTAAAGCATTACATAAAGAAGATAAGGTGATATTTATAAAAAGAAATTTACAAGAGATATTTGAATCCTATCTTGAATATTTTGATAGCTTTCCCTTTATTAAAAGTTATAAATTTCACAAGGAAATAATTGGTTATTCCAAAAAAATGGAATTTTTAATACTTAATTATCCAGAAGGGTTGGTTGTAGATTTTGATGAACTTAAGAAAAATCCAGAGAAAGAAAGCGAGAAAATATCTTCATATTTAAATTTAAAAGATATTGATTATTTGAATTTGAACACAAAAATTATTCAAAAAAAATCTTTTGGTGATCAAAAAATGAGAGATTATAAAACAATAAGTAAAGTCAAGAGTAAGCGAAGTAAAACTATTAAAATTATTTCTAAATTTTATTTTAATAGAAGTTTTTCTTTGTACGGCTGTCTAAATTATTTTGTTTCGAGTATTATATTCTTTTTTAATTTAAACTTATTATTTCATGTTTTTAAAAAAAGTAAGTTTATTCACTAATGAACATAATATTTAATTTAAAATAAAATTAAAAAAAAATGAAAAAAAAAGTATTAATTATTTTTGGAACAAGGCCTGAAGCAATTAAAATGGCTCCTTTAGTTAAGGAGTTTTTAAAGTTTCCAGATTTTTTTCAGACTAGATTATGTGTAACTGCTCAGCATAGAGAAATGTTAGATCAGGTTTTAGATTTTTTTGAAATTAAACCAGATTACGATCTTGATTTAATGAAGCCTGGTCAAAATTTATATTCTCTCACAGCTTCAATTATTGAATCATTAAAACCAGTATTAGAGGAGTTTGTTCCTGATTATGTTTTTGTCCATGGAGATACAACAACTTCAATGGCTGGTTCTATAGCAGGTTTTTATTCTGGAGCTAAAATTTGTCACGTAGAGGCAGGCCTGAGAACAAATGATAAATTATCCCCTTTCCCTGAAGAGATTAATAGACAAATCGTTGGTAGGATTTCGGATTACCATTTTTCACCTACAATTACCTCCAAAAATAATCTTTTAAACGAAAATATTTGTGCAGAATCAATATTAGTTACAGGTAACACTGTAATAGATGCACTTTTTGATAGTGTTAAGATTATCAAGTATCGAGAACTTAGTCCTCAAGTAGATCTAATTAATTCTAAATTGGATATTGATCAAGAAGTTATACTAGTGACTGGTCACAGAAGAGAAAATCATGGAGCTGGTTTTGAAAGTATATGTAATGCATTGAAAGAGATAGCTATTGCTAAACCAGAAGTTAAAATTATTTATCCAGTACATTTAAACCCAAAAGTACAAGAGCCAGTTAAAAGAAACTTACTAGAACTTTCAAATGTATTACTAATAGAACCTTTATCTTATCCAGATTTTATTTGGCTTATGAACCGATCAAAAATTATTATTACTGATAGTGGGGGAGTTCAGGAGGAAGCTCCAAGTCTTGGAAAACCGGTTTTAGTAATGAGAGAAAATACGGAGAGACCAGAGGCTGTTGATGCAGGTACTGTAATTCTCGTTGGTACTGATAAAAATAAAATAATTAATGAAGCATTAGAGTTATTAAATAATAAAAATCATTTTAAGAAAATGAGCGAATTAATTAATCCATATGGAGATGGTCATGCATGCGAGAAAATTGTCAAATTCATCTTAGAATTGTCATAAATATTTTTTTATTTTACTTTAATTTTAAATTTTACATGAATATTATTAATCAATTAAAAAAAAATGTTTTTTCACTTATTTCAATTCAGGCTTTAAATATTATTTCGCCTTTAATTTTGATCCCATTATATATTAAACATTTATCTATTGAAGTTTATGGATTATATGCGCTTTCCTTAGCTCTATCTGCTTTTGCTCAAATTATTATTATTTATGGATTTAATTTTACAGCAAATAGGGCAATATCAGTTAGTAAATCTAAAATAGAGATTCAAAAAATTATTTCATCAACTAGGACTACACAGTTTTTTCTTTTTTTGATATGTTTATTTTTTTTTACTTTTATTAGCTACTTTTTTGGAAAGGGTGATAAATTTATAGTTTTAGTTTTTTTAAATATTTTAACATTTATACATCAAATATTATATCCACAATGGTTGTATCATGGTTTTAATGAGATTTCAACTTTAAAAAATATTTCTTTTATTCATAAGATTATACTTACTGTTCTTGCAGCAACTTTAATTCCTATATTTAAAATAGTAGAATTAATTCCTGTTGTTATAATAACCAGTAGTATTTTAACTTATTTTTTTTTAAAATTGATAAAAATATTAAAACCAGAATTTAGATTTTATCTAAAATTCATAACTTTTAAAGATATTTTAAAGGAATTACAAAATGGGTACTCTTTATTTATATCTCAATTGGTCAGTCAAGTATATGTTTATTCACCAAAAATTATATTAGGGCTATTCTTGCCTTTAAGTAGCATAGCTTTATTTGATATTTCAGAAAAGATTTTAAAGATTGCAAAAGTTCCTCAATATATGTTGAATCAAGCTTTTTTCCCATTATTATCAAGAGATTACAATCTAAAGATTAAAAAAACATTTGAATTGAGAAGTTTCTTTTTATCCATAATTTTAGTTTTAATCTTCGTGTTTTTTTCAGATTTAATTTTTTCTTTATTTATTGATGATATTAAAACGAATCTTATTTTTTTTAAAATAATGAGTGTTTCTCTAATTTTTGTTTTTATGTCATCTTATAATGGCCCATTAGGCCTTGTAATCCTAAAAAAAGATTCACTTTGGACTAAATCCACTTTGTTTGGATTATACGCTTTTGTAGCATTAATATCAATTTTAATTATAACTGATTTAGTTACATTATTAAACTTTGCATTGGTTATAGTTTTTGCTGAACTTATAGTTTATCTTTTTTCAAAAAAGTTCCTTAATGATGTCAGTGTCTAAGAGAATATTATACATAGATTACATAGCACCTATTGGGCATGTTGCAATTAATAATTATATTATTAAAGGTGCTAACAAAAACTATGACAATGTGCATCTAATTTCCAAAAGCTTGTATCTTTCGAAAATCAATATTAAATGTAAAAAAATAGTTTTTTTTCAAATTCCTTTTGATTCATCTATTATTAACTACTTTAATTTTGCTCTTTCTTTAGTTCAAATTATATTTTTACAGTTTAAATACGATAAACTAATTTTTTTGAGTTTTGAAAATAGATTGTTTCCTGTTTTTAGCTATTTTTTTTATAAAAAAACTTGTGTATTTGTTCATAATAATTTGGACTTAAAAGTCTATAAAAAATTAAATTTATTCTCATTAATTAAACCAAAAACTGTTTTTTGTGTTTTTGAAAATTTTATTTCTAATTTTATTAAAAATAAATATGGCTTTTCTAATTTTAAAACAATTAATCATCCTATTATTACAGATTTTATTTCTCAATCTACTAAGAAGAAGGATTTAGTTTTCGCACCCGGAAGTACAAATGAATATGATATTTTGTCTGAAGAAAAAATCATTAGATTCCTTGATAAAAATAATTTAAAACTCATAACCAAAACACCTTTTGTTAATTTTAAATCTGAAAATATTACTAACAAAAACTATTTTAAAGATATAAATTCATTTTATTATTCTTCAAAATGGGTGCTAATAAATTGCAATTACAGCTACAGAGTCAGCGGTATTTTTTATGAAGCTATTGGTTCAGAATGCAATATCTTATTTTGTGATGAGAGTTTATTCTTGCATGAAATGAAAAAAAAATATCCAAACAAAGTTCATCACATTAACAGTTTAATATAACATGAAAGCATTAATAATTGCAAGAGAATTTCCAGTTAAAAACAGAGATGTATTAATATCATCTTTAATACCTCAATACTTTAAAACGTATCACGTTACATGGAATAAAAAACAAAGATCTGATATACCCACTGAAAACACATTTGTTTTCACTAATAAAATCAAAAATTTAAGATCATTAACATTCCTCTTAATTATTAAAAAATATATATTATTTATTGACGAAATCATATCAGAGAAGAATCCTCAACTATTAATTATTTCTCATTATAGTCTATATCTTCCATTTCTTATTTTATCAAAAAAAAAGGGTATAAGAGTGATTTTAGATGTACATGATTTACCATCTTTCACTAATATTATTCCTTTTAAATTTGTTTTATTTATCGAAAAATTATTAATTAAAAATGTAAGCCATATAATTTTAGCCTCAAAATATTTTAAATCTTTTTATTCCAATAAAAGAACTTTGGTTATTGATAATATTCCTCCATCAAAGAATTTAACCACTAAGTCAATAAATATCGCTGAAGACGCTATTATAAAAATTGGATTCGTTGGTAAATTAAGATATCCTGATTTATATAAATTAGTGATAGAGTGTGTAAATGATTTTGATAATCTAGAATTTCATTTCTATGGCAATGGTTCAGCCGAAGAAGTTCTTTTGGACTATAGCAGGGAGTTAAAGGCAAAGAATATTTTTTTTCACGGAGTATTTAATAAAAAAGATTTAAATAAAATATATTCTAAAATAGATTTGTTGTGGGCATGTTATCCCTCTAATAACTATAATGTTAAATATGCTACTTCAAATAAAGCTTTAGAAAGTATATTTTTTAAAACTCCATGTGTTTTTTCAAGTGGTACTTTATTAGCTGAGGATTATAAAAATAAAAATATAGGTTTTTCTATCAACTCAAATAATAAAAGTGAAATAATTAATTTTCTAAAAAATATAAATGTTGTAAAACTGAACTATATGAAGGACAACATTAAGAAAGAAGATACTCCTGATTTAGATTTATATAAGAAATTATTTAAAGAATTTTTAGAAAATAAATGAATAAATTAGAATTTAATTTTAAGAAATTTTATCCGAATAAAGTTGATGCTCTATTGTTAATATTATCAATTTTATCCATTAATAATACCAATGAGATTTTAGCTCAAATTATAGGTTTATCTTTTTTGTTATTAGCGATATTTTTTCTTTTTACAAAAAAATACGAATCTTATTTCATTATACTACTTTTAAATTCTTATCAATCAAATGGATATGGATTGTATAATCTCGATTTAACTGGACTTTCTCCTATTTATTTCACTCAATTATTATTGCTATTTCTAAATATTAAATCAATAAGATTATCAAAAAGGCTCATAACTAATTTTCCTTTAATAATTTTTTTACCTATTTCTATAATAGTTGGTTTATTTAATTTTATCGACAGTTCATATTATTTAAAAGATATATCAAGGTTTTTTATTTTCTTTTCATCTTTATTTATTTTTGTTATTCCAGAAATAAGATTTAACTATTTAAATTCTTTTTTAAAATACACATTATTTTTATTTCCCTTACTATTGATTTTTAATGCAATATTGTCACCAGACTTTACATTGGGACAAGAGTTAAATTATTTTTTTGATGAAACTTCATCTGTTTTTATTATATTATGGTTTAGTTTTCTTTATCACTTTAGAATAAAGTATAAAATTCTATGTTGGTCATTATTTATTTTTTTAATTTATTTAAAAATCAGTTTTTTTTATTTTTCAACTATTGAATTACTTGCATTAATAATACTGATTTTAATAATTAATTTAAAATATATAAAATCTTTGAAATATATATTTAAAAACGCAATAATAATTATTGCGTTTTTATTTTGTGCGAGTTATTTAATCAAGTTTATTCCAAGTTTTACAATATTTAAATTTTCTCAATTACTCGAAACTTTTTTAGTTTTATTTAATGGAATTGATTTTATCACTTTAATGCCATTTTCCCCAAAAATTAGAGTTTTAGAATTTTTAAACAGCTATGCAGATTTATATTCTAAATCTTACTTTAATTTATTTTTTGGGAATGGTTTTGGAAGCTTTTTCCAATTTAATTTTTATCCAGCTGAAAATTATGGAATCCAAACATTGTATGACACTGGATCATTTACCGATAAAGAAATAACTCAAAATAAATTCTTCACTGGTCACAACACTCTATCATTTATATTGATTAAAATGGGTCTATTATCTGTACTTGTTTTTTTACGACTTTTTATAATTAGTATATATAAATATATAAGATCTGTTAGCGGAGATCCCTTAGTTCCTGTCTTTTCAATTTATATATTAATGAATCTGGGTTATGGAAATAAAAATTTTATTTTAATTTCATTTATGATTTGTTATTTAATTTTTAATAAAAAAGTAAAGTATGCATAAAAAAGTATCAGTCATTATTCCTTTTTATAATTCAGAAAATTATTTAGAAGAGTGTATAAATTCTGTTCTTAATCAAACTTATAAAAATTTTGAATTAATTCTTATTAATGATTGTTCAATAGATAATTCTGAGAAAATTGTAAAATCTTACATTGAGAAAGGCCATAAGATTATCTATAAAAAATTATCAATAAACAGTGGTCAAGGTATATGTAGGAATTTAGGAATTAAATTAGCAAATGGTTATTATATTACTTTTCTTGATTCTGATGATTTTTGGAGTTCAGATAAAATTGAAAAACATTTGAAGTTTCATGAGAATAAAGAATTGAAATTTAGTTTTACCAACATTAGAATTATTAATGAAAAAGGATGTATAATATTAAAAAGACAGACAATAATTAAATCTAAAGTTAATTATAAATCTCTTTTAACAAATAATTATATTCCAACTTCAACAGTCCTTATTAATAAAACTTTATTAAATAAATATAAATTTCCAAATTACAGAAAGAAACAAGATTATATTTTATGGCTTGAAATTCTTAAAAAAGAGTCAATAGAGGCTTATTTCTTTGATAATTGCTTAACTACATATAGAAAACATAAAAATCAAATTACGAACAACAAATTGAAATTAATACCACTTCATTTTAATATTTTACGTAGAACTCAAGATTTAAGTGTCTTTAAAAGTTTTACATATACCTTATCATGGGGAGCTTTAGGATTTTATAAACATTTTTTAAAAAAAGAATAATGATAGAAAAAAGAATACATTTTGAAAAAGATTTATTTCTTCTGAAAAATATTATCTCAAATGAACTTAAAGTTTTAGTAATCGGTGGAGCAGGGACGATTGGCTCCAATTACATCAAAGAGTTATTGAGATATCAACCAAAAAAAATCACAGTTGTTGATACTAATGAAAACGGCCTAACTGAATTAACAAGAGATTTAAGAAGTTCTAATCTTTTAGATTATAACCCTGAGTATATTACCTATCCTGTAAATTTATTGAGTGATACATTTGATAAAGTATTTGATACTGATTCTTGGGATGTAGTTGCAAATTTTTCGGCCCATAAACACGTTCGTTCTGAAAAAGATAAAATTTCTGTTGAAGCTTTAATTAAAAATAATGTCTTTGGAGCAATCAAGCTTTTAAATTTATGTGAATTAAATCCACCAAAATATTTTTTTAGTGTTTCTACAGATAAAGCTGCGAATCCAGTAAATATCATGGGAGCTTCAAAAAGCTTAATGGAAAAATTGATTTTATCAAAGAAAAATAATTTTAGGGTGTCAACAGCTCGCTTTGCGAATGTTGCATTCTCAAATGGAAGTTTATTGGATGGCTTTATATATAGGTTAAATAAGAAACAACCTCTTTCATGTCCAGAAGATATCAAACGTTTTTTTGTAACTCCTGAACAATCAGGTCAAATATGTTTATTAGCTACATTTTTAGGAGAAACAGGAAATATTTTCTTCCCTAAATTAGATTTTCATAAAGATCAAATTTATTTTAAGGATATCGCCTTAGACTTTTTAAAAGAGAACGGATTTGAACCAGTATTAGTAAAGTCAGAAAAAGAAGCGAAAGAATTTGATTTTGATAAGTATCCTGCGAAATATCCGATTTATTTCTTTAAGACAGATACTTCAGGAGAAAAAACATATGAAGAATTCTTTACTGAAGAGGAAGATTATGAAATTAATAAGTACGACTCTTTAGGATTCATAAATACTCCAGAGATTAAAATATCTTTTGAAGACGTAAAAGCTAATTTTGAAAATGTATTTAATAATCTTAATTCAGATAAGTCAGATATCGTAACTATTATTAAAAAATATGTTCCAGACTTTATGCACATAGAAACTGGCAAACATTTAGATCAAAAAATGTAAATTATGTACAACTTTTTCAAACGCTTATTAGATATTACTAGTAGTCTTATTGCATTAATTATTCTAACACCGGTATTTATACCTATTATCGTTATTTTGAAATTTTCAGCAGAAGGAGAAGTTTTTTATTTTCAAGAACGTTATGGAATCTATAATTCAAGATTTCAAATATGGAAGTTCGCAACCATGCTTAAAAATTCTATGAATATAGGCACAGGAAGTATTACTCTTCAAAATGACCCTAGAGTTACAAAAATTGGATCTTTTTTAAGAAAGACAAAGATTAATGAACTCCCACAGATTATTAATATCTTAAAAGGAGATATAAGTTTAGTCGGACCTAGGCCATTAGTCACTAAAACTTTTACGGCATATAATGATGATGTACAATCAAAAATATATAATGTTAAACCGGGTCTTACGGGAATAGGTTCTATTATATTTAGAGATGAGGAATCAATTATTTCAGCTGTTACTGATGAGAGCCCTCATGAATTTTATAAACGTATTATAGCACCTTATAAGGGCGAGCTGGAGATGTGGTATCAAGAACATAATTCCTTCTTTTTAGATTTACAATTAATTTTCATGACTGCTTGGGTAATTTTTGTTCCTACTTCAAAACTTTATGAAAAATGGTTTAAGGATTTACCAAAACGAAATTTTTAATTAATAAGTAATACCATTTGATCCAAAATCCCCAAAGAAAGCAGGGAAAAAATCTAAAAAATGACCTGCAAAAAAAGAAGGGACTTCCATTAAAGAAAAGATGGAAATGCGCTATGAAAAAGTATTGGATGATTTGTTAGTAAATTAAGAAATACTTACAAAAACAGAACGAGTAAAAGTTTTTGGTACGCATTCTAGAGATATCTTTCCAAAAACAAAGCCTGTAAGAGATAAATGTAAGTTGGAAAAATTAAAAGAGAACAAGAAGATCTCTTTAATCAAGATCTAGCCACTACCAGATAATTTTTAAAGTAAAAAGAGAAGCAATTGAATTATAAAGAAATCTTATTTTTTGTTGCCAAATCTCTAACAATTTCTTTGGAAGAAAAAAACAGAGCTGAAATAGAGATCATGCTCAAAACAACCGATGTGGATTGGGACAGCGTTGTAAAAGTAAGTACAGCCCATTATGTGTTTCCGGCATTGTATTGTAATTTTAAAAAAGCTGATCTTTTAAAATACCTTCCTGTTGATTTGGTTGCGTATATGAAACACATAACCGATTTAAATAGAGATCGGAATACACAAATACTTCAACAAGCACAAGCACTAAACAGCCTATTATTAGCGAATAATATCACTCCTATATTTTTAAAAGGAACGGGCAATCTATTAGCAGGAATCTATGATGATATTGCCGAAAGGATGGTGGGGGACATTGATTTTATCTTGTCAAAAGAAGATTATCCAAAAGCCGTAACCATCTTAAGAGCGTTTGGTTATGGGAATGTATCAAAGAATACCTACCATTTTCCTGCCCATAAACATTACAGAAGACTTCAAAAAGAGCATTCAATAGCAGCCATAGAGATTCATAAAGAACTTTTAATAGAAAAGTATGCGGTCGAATTTAATTATCCTTTTGTAGAAAAAGACATTCAGGTAGCACATGGGTTTCGAGTTTTGAGTTATGCAAACAAATTAAATCTATCCATCATTGCCAATCAAATAAACGATAGTGGTTTTTATTATAAAACAATGGCTTTAAGAAATGCCTATGATGTTTTTTTAT
>Ga0307488_10003010_pt1 | contig 14122 bp, 15 predicted proteins | sample SB02metaG_FD_202248 | JGI IMG/M metagenome (GOLD analysis project Ga0307488, IMG submission 202248) | Sea-ice brine microbial communities from Beaufort Sea near Barrow, Alaska, United States - SB 0.2 | ecosystem: Environmental > Aquatic > Marine > Coastal | place: USA: Alaska | collected... | reverse complement strand
ATTCGCCTCTCTTTGACGAGTCTTAACGTCAAATTCTGTTTTTAACTTTGCAACGTGGGCCTCGACCAACGCACCGTGATTCCAAACCCACTCTTTACCTTCCATAATTCCCTCAACAAATGCGTTAGGGGCAGAAGGGTCAGCAACAATATCTGCTGCAGTCGCAAGGTAAAAATCATCTCTCACATAGTTTGCACCACCTCTTTGATCCAAACTTCCCATGCCTCTAGATGAAACGCCTAACTTGCAACCTTCATCCATTAGGTTTTTAACTATCTTCCCCATAGGAGTATCCATAATTTTGGCTTCGCCAATAAAATTTTTCCCGTCTGGGGTTAAGGAAGTGATCATGTGGGACACTCTTTCCAAATTGACGGTTGGTCCGTCTGGATGGCCCAGTTCACCAAATGCACGATTTTCCTTAATAAAATTCTTGTTGTATTTTGTAACTTCATTATTGAGTATTTCCATAGGATATACACGGCCATTGCGGTTTTTAATATCCGCCTGCATGAAGACTCCACGAATCTTATAACTCTTTCCACCATCCTTTTCTTCGGTGATGTACTCAACATCATGGTCTACAGCTTCTGAAAATAATTTTACGGTCTGCATATTAAGTGCTCCAAGCTTTATCTTTTCTAAATTCTAAAATAACAAATCCAGATGTAGTTTTTGTTTGTGCAGTTATATCTGATGATGTTGCAGTTGTGTTTACAGCAGTGCCAGGAATTTTACCAGCAGAACCATCATAGTGTCCTGTACCAGAAAGGTGTAATGCAACTACGTCAGTTCCAGTTGAAACAAATTCGATAATACAGTCGTTACTATTATCAGTATCATGATTGCCTACAGAAAATGACCACCAAGCTCTCAACAAGTCTAACTTACAACCATTGACAAACCCATCAAGTGAATGTGCATCTAATATAAGATTAGTTGCGGTATCACTAGCAAAAGTTGCTTTGACAGTTACTATGCCACCAGCTGCGGGCGCATTTACTACGGTATCCCTCAAGGTTGTTGTTACAAATGACATTATTTAACTCCTTAAATTGATAACATTTCTTTCTCAAAATAATTCAAAAGTTCTTTTTCAGTAACTTTATGTTTCTTTGAGACATCTTTTATTGTCTTTTCAAAACTATTTAGGAAATCTGAAGGTTTAGCATCCATTACTGTAAATATACTATCTACAGCATCTTTCATCTTTGGAGGTAATTTTTTATACTCCTTAGACTTACGATGCTCGTCCTTCTCTACTACAGTAGATTTATATACTTCCTCAATCCGTTTCATTAGATTTTATCTCTGCACTCATAGAGTTTACAAAAGTTTTAGCAATATCTTTTCTTCTGGTTTCTAATGCAACACCAATTCTTGATGAAAGCTCAGTTGAAAAATCTGCTTCAGCTTTTAAATTATCTCCAGTTGCAACACTATCTACAAAGTCTCTATTCATTATTTATCTCCATTTGGTTTACTATCTTTTTCTGGGTCTTCATAATCTGGCATCTGTTCTGGTGCAATAACACCACCAGAGCCATCTTGTGGATATCTTGTGATACCATCACCATCATCTGGTAAATCAATTCCACCATCCATTGGATCAGTTTCAAGTTCCCTAGCAATCTGATCACGCATTTCTTGAACTTCCGAATCATTCATACGCAATACGTGTTTTAGAACATATTCTTTACTAAAGAATGTTCCAATATAAGATTGAATACTATCTAATGTCTGAATACGATCATTCAATAATTCTGCTTCTTTTAGCTCTGAGAAATGCCCATCTTTCAAGAAGTCATATTGAATATGTTCTTTCATCACATCCCAATCATCCAAAGATATAATACCTTTTAATAAGAGTTGTGTTTTAAGAATATCAGTAAATAATTTAGTATATTTCTTTCTAAGTTTCTGTATAAACTTCGTAAATTTTAATTCATCTCTTGTAATCTCTGTGGTTCTACCAAGACTAAAACTATTTTCTGCTTCTAATCTTGAGATAGGAACATTTAATGATTGGTAAAGTTTACGTTGGAAATATGTTATGTCATCAATCTCACCAAGATTAGACCCGCCTGGTAAAGTTGTGATCTCTGTACCTCTACCACCTTCACGCCGGGGCAACCAAAAATCTTCTAACATTGACATATGATTTCGGTCATCACGGATTTCTCCAGTAGATGCATCATATACTAATTTGTTACGATAACGATTCATAACATCTTTGAGATATTGTTCTGCCTTAACCTTTGGTAAATTACCAACATCAATATAAAAAATTCTACGTTCTGGCGCTCTTGAAATCCGATAGATAACAAGTGAATCTTCAATCATACGCAATTGATTTACAGGTTTAATAGCTTTATTTAAATATGATAAAACTTTACCACCATTTTGATCAATTACACCAGAAGGGCAATATGCAATTGCATCAGATGCAATTTTAATTCCTTGATTTGTTCCACCATATCCACTGGCATACAAACCTTTTTCATTATAAACGTAATATTCATCAATTTTTTTGACCATATCAACGTTAGTTTTGGGGTCTTTATCTTTCTGAACTTCCCTAACTTTTTTAATTTTTGTAGGATCAATATATCTTAGTGCAACAATTCCCTGTTTTGGATTTTTCTTATCAATAACTTTATGATAAAAAATTCTACCATCTACATACCAACGCCTAAAAATATCATGTCCCTTATCATCAAATTCTAAGAGAGATAATATTTTATCAAATTCTTTTCTAATAAGTCTTTTAATTTTATCTGAATGGGGCAACCTATCTAACTGAAGTGCCACAGATTGTGAAAATTGATCATATGAAATTGCTTCATTACATATATCTTCAATCGCACTATCGCATTCTGGTTGTTGTGAAATTTCACGATAACGCCGAATTAAATCTAGCTCGGTTTTTTCTCTTCCATCAGTATCAAGAACTGATGAGAAGAATCCGCCGCCTGCAATATCTACTGTACCGTCATCAGGAGTAGGGGTAGTGAAAGCATCTCCACTACCCTTATCCTTCTTACGATTTATTGAGAATCCAAAAAGTTCTGCCATAATATCTCCCTACTCCTTTATTTAGTAGGTTTATAAATTGACTTAACCAGCAAGTGCCGCAAGACCTGGCGTAACTTCAGATGATTCAAAATGTTGATATCTCCAAGTTACTTCAAACTCTTCAATAGCATTTGTAGAATCTGTTGCCAAATCAATTTGTGAAACTGTAAGAGGCCAAGCATTTCTGAAAAGATAAACTTTCAGAACTTGGTCATCTCTATCAAGTTGTGATACTCTAAGATCAGCTTGATAATCAGATGATACAACTGAACCTGTTCCAGTTACAAGATCATTAATTCCGTTCTGCCACCTTTCCATTGCATTTCTAATTGCAAAGTTTGTATCATTAAGAAATGTAGTAGTCCAAGCATCTGCAAATTCTCTGTCACCAGCAATATATACTGTTCTTCCCCTAAATGGTAAAGGAATTTCACCCACCGCCATAGAAGGTAAGTTTGATCCCTTACATAGAAACGCAGCATTTTCAACTGGCAACCCTACAGCAATTCCTGGCGGGTTTGTAATCTCCACCTTGAATTGGTTTGCTCTAGCACCGCCACCGATCAAGTTTGCTCTAAATTGGTCAATAGTTCCAACCATTTTTAATTACTCCTTTTTAAAACCTACCAATAACTTCACTAAACTCAACACCTGTTCTAACAGCAACAAAGTTAAGAGTAATAAAATTGATTGATCGTGCTGGTTTGATATACAAATCTGCAATAAATTCGTTTCTATCAATTACTTCACCAGTATTATTTGATCCATCACAAACCACTTGAAAATCAAAAATACCACGCCGACCTTGAACATCTCTCAAGAAAGGCTCTACCATGTTTCTAAATTGTGCTCTTGTGAACTCATCATTGAATTCAAAGAGTTGATATTTAGCAGCAGTAGCAATTGCTTTTTCTAAGACTAAGAATAAACGTCTAACATTTATTCTATCAAACGCACTTGGTTTTGCAAGTGCAGTTTTGTCACCGAACAAAATAACACCTTGTCCTGGGAAGTCAACAACTGGGTTAATTCTAGCACGATATAAAATATCTCTATTTGCTTGTAGTGGATTATATGCAAGTTTGATTGCACCACGAATGTTACCACGATTATAACCACCAGGCGAGTACCAAGGATCAGCAACACGGTCTGTATTTGCACAAAGACCAGCAATATCACCATTCAATGGAACATAACGATATACATCTGCATACTTATCATACATATATTTGTACCCACTATCGTATACCACATAAGAGGATGATGGTAGGGTATCAAAAGAGTTTTTAACATTTGTAGTTTGAATATTTTCATTCTGGACGTTTACAACCGACTGACGAGCAGGGGAAAGAAATGCAACACAATCTTTTCTAAGTTCTGCAAGGTCTGTAATCATTGTACCATGAGTATCAAACTCATCACCAGCTACACCGAATGAACTTGCCGAAACTGTAACAGAAGGACCACCAAGAATAAAGTTTATATCTAACAATTCTGTATTTGCAAATAAGTCATATGCATTTCTCTTTTCACCAAGAGTTAAAGCATAATCATCTGTTCCACCCGTAAGAGCGTCATAGGTTGGTGTATCAACAGCTGAATATGAACCAGCATCTGTATCTAAAATTATATTATCACCATCTGTTTCATCAATAACACCACTACCTTCGTTAGAACCACTAGCATCGGTTCCGTTCAAAATAACATTGTTACCAGCATCCAAATCAACACCCCAATTTGTTGAAGAACCAAGATGATCCATCCAATAAATGTTAGCAGATTGTATATAAATTATTTCTGCATAGTAGTTTGTTCCACCTTGAGCATTTTTAGCATTTGGATTTTTAGATAATGCTTGATAAATTTCAAGAACAGCAAGAGTTCTTTGTCCAGCAACACCTTCAGCATAACCAGAAAGTTTACCAGTGCTATCATATACAACGATATGCATCTCATCGGCTGTACCTCTGTCCTCTGTAGTTGACCAATCAGATGTGCCAGGAGCAGCATCAAATAAATCATAGAATTTCCACCGGCGGCGAATGTATGAATTATTTGCGAGAATAGCAACTAATCCTGTTGAATTTGGATTATCTTTTTCTCTAATAGTAATAGTATTAGCAGATGTATCTCTAGCAGTAACTTCATATTCTTTGCCTGAATGACCAGTTGCAAATGTACCAAATCCACTATCAGTGAAGAAGGAAACCATATCACCAACATTTATTACATTACTTGCAAGATCAACATCATCAACTGTAACTGTGGTTCCACCTAGAGCAACTTCACCGTTTACTTGGTTTGCACCAGTTATATTCTGTTCATATGCTGTTGAGGTTGCACAAATAGAAACTTTAAGTGAGTTACCCCAATCACCAGCACTTTTAGCTGCCCAAGGTCCAATACTTCCTTGTCCATCTCTAAACGAACCTGTATAATGATCATTATCTCTAATCAGAAGTCCTATTTCTGATCCAGCATTTAAAATACTAGATTCAGCACGAACAACTCTTAGTGCGTTTGAATACTGCAAAAAGTTTGCAGCTGTAAACCAATATTCAAAGTTACTTGAATTTGGTTTACCAAAAATTGATAGTAATTCTGCCTCAGAATTAATATTTGTGACACTGCCAGTTGGACCTTTTTCAAATGGCCCTGCAACCGCACCTATAGTAGTTTGGATAGCAGGAACGATATTTGTAAGATCGATCTCTTTAACATGTACACCAGGCGAAACTAAAAAACCCATTATTCGTACTCCTTAGTCTGAAGATGATTTTACTCTATAAAAATTAGAGTTATTCTTTCATTACGAATATTTATAAAAAAACAATTCCTAAAAGACATTTTTATATGTGTTGATTCTTATAAATAATATTATGGAAACTCATTATGAAAAATATAAAGAAACTATAAAAAAAGTTGCCCGTAGAAATTATAGACAACGAATTGTATGGTTAAATAAATATCTAGCAGAAAAGTTTTGCGAACATTGTGGTGAAAGCGAAACTGTATGCCTTAAATTTTATCCTTATAATAAACAAATAAGGAAATTAACTAAACGTAAAGGGATGAATGAAGTTAGTCGTAAAGAACCTCTTGATTTAATTAAAAAATCTACCGTTGTTTGCTCTAACTGTTTTATTAAATTAGACAACGATCTAATTGAGTTTATTTAATCACACATAGTATCTATAAGTTTAATGATCTTAATAAATATGATTACAATCTACCAATTATTCTTATAGTCTCTTACTATAGGACTCCATTTAGTTCCATATTCATCTACCATTTCTCCTATATTATCATCCTCTAATCCATCAATAATAAATCCAAAAGGAGCCATGTCTTGTTCTAACATATCTTGCTGTTCTTTTACCATAGTAGACCTAACGTCTAAATCAGATAGTTCTTTAAAATATTGTTGATCTGTTGCCCATGCAAATATAAACAAACATGCAACTAAATCATCATTAGCACCACTATCTGCCTCAAAGGATTGACCCTTAATAATGAATGTTGATAATTCATTAATTATATCTAAATCTTCTACAATTAGTTTATCATCCTCAATTAATTGTTTTAGATTAGAACATCCAACACGTTTTACAGCTTTAGTCGTTCTTACCCCCAATTGAGCTCTGCCCCCTGAGAACCCTGCTCCAAGGACTTGTCCCGCTCGCCCACGCATAGAAGCCATCATTAGGTTGTCGTACTCCAGATCAAACTGCATAGAGTTAGCAACAGATTCTCCAATATCATTAACCTCAATAAGAACAAAAGATTGGTTATATGCCTTTGCAACTTCATGTATCTTAGATGGGAATATCATTGGTTTTATTTGATTATCTCTATATTTTGCTGCAAGCTTGTATGGAATACTTGTTACATCCATAACAATAAATGCTGAATAATCATTTGATACCCCTCTTGAAACATCAACACACATCATATAGGTATGACCCTCTGTAGGGGGATCATATACATCTAGCCCTGCATTAGATGTTTTAGGAGTACGGTATGTTAAATTTCTAAGTTTAGTTGGTGTAATTAGAGTGTCAATAGACCCTAAGAAATGACATTCAAACTCTGTATTAAACTGAGCCTCTGAGGTATTTTTTATAGTTTCTTTTTTCCATTCCTCATCACGGCCAGGAACTTCACTCCAATGAACCTCAATAGGAATATAAGTGTTACGACCTTCCTCGGCATCTACCCATAACTTATAGAACATATTCATACCATGTGGTGTAGAAACAATCATCACCTTAGTTGTCTTACCCGAACTTATTGTTGGATACACCGAACTAAAAAATTGTTCTGCAACGTTCTGTGGAACATATGCAAACTCATCTAAAAATATAATGTTATAACTACCGCCACGCACGGCACTAGCACTAGTAGAACTAGCAAGGATTTTTGATCCATTTTCCAACTCCAAACTGCCTTTGTTCCAAGACATAACGCCCTGTTGTAACCACTTTGGTAAATGCTCGTATGCGAGTTGAAGTCTACTAAGTAAGTCCCTTGCAGTAGCAGCTTTGTTTGCAAGGATTGCAACGTTCACACTTGGATTAAACAAAACATAGTGAAGTAGATATGCGATGATAGTAGTAGATTTTCCTGACTGTCTAGGAAGTTTACATATAGTGAAACGATTACTGTGAAATGTTCCAATCATCTCCTTCTGGAAATCATATAGTTTAAATGGAACAAGACCTTCATCCAAAGATACAATCATAATGTATTTTTCTACAAAATATTGTGGGTCTTTCATACACCTCTGATACTCTTTAAGTTCTTCCTTTGTCCACTCTTGTTGAACATTGGCCTTTTTGAGATTGGGATTACCAAGGTAAACAGATTCAGCCATTATTTTTCTTTTAACATCTTCTGCAACTCAGCAGTACTACCAACGAATAATGCATTAGTTACATTCTTTGGTGCATTATTTGGAACATCTTTTAGCTTCCTCATTTTCTCTTGTAAGTCACCAAGTTTTTCAGTGACCTCTGCAACTTGTTTAATAAGGTTTCCGGCGACCTCGTATGCTCGTGGATGGTCCGATTCTTTGGCGAGTTCCAAAATGCCGTCCACTGCATTCGTTCCTTTTTCGACCAAATTGTAGAAGTTTTGTCGTTGGTATTCATAATCTTTTTCAATATCATCATCATTAGTATCGCTCCATGATTCATGAGGAGGCGTTACTTCTTGTTTTATAGTTGTGGATGGAAGTTGTTCTACTATACCTAAAGCCTCTTCAATTTTATTATTCATAATAACTATCTTTTATTCGTCTTTACCTGTCTCTGGGTTGAAAGTTTTAGCGTCTTGGAAGAATGATGTTGTCTCACTAAATCCAAAATCATCATCAGCATCAGCACTAATAGGATTAGGTTGAACTACAAGCCTCTGTTCTCTAGTTGGAATATTAGCAGGAAGGTCAGCAAATTGATCCACTTGAACTGTTTTGATAATACCCTGAGAAGTAACAGGACCATAAAGATAAAACTTTGCTGTAAAGTTTAAAGTATATATCAAAGACCTTCTAGAAGTATAATCACCATCATAGTCATCTTCATAACTAATACTATTTAATATAATAGGAATATCTCTTTTACTATCCATTTCTGGAATATCATTAAGAGTTATAGAATAGTCTGGTTGAAAATATGGTAAAATTTGTTCAACGATTTGTAACGCATCGTCTGAGTTTTTTGCAAGAACATATAACTCAAGATCAAGATTATATGGAACAGGCATATATTGTGTTTCAAGTTTTTTTGTAGAGCCTGATGTAACCTTTTTAAATTTTTGAACCCTATTTAATTTTCTTGTTGGATCATATGTTAATCCACCAATCTCAAAACCAATTCTTGGTAAAGTAACTGCAACTTGTTTTGTTAGATCAGGGTCTTCTGCAAGTCTAACCAAAAACTTTTGTCTTGGGCCGTATGCCAAGGGAACCTTCATTGACTGAACTATTTTTCCAGTATTGTCTTTACGAACCAATTGAATATTATTGAACATTGTTCCAAATGCTACAACAACCTTTCTAATTGTTTCATGATAAAATTGCTGTCCTAACATTATCCCACACTCCCTACATCACCAAACGGATTCTTTTCAGTGAAATCTAATATAGTATCATCTAGTCTATCAAACAGTTCATTCTGTGCAGATGCATCTAGAGTTGCTGTAGTTCTACTACCATCACCTATTATATAGTCTTCTGTAAGCAACCACTCTCCAGTTTCAAGAAGTATACTTTCACCAACAGAAGTTGAATCATCCTCAAATATAATATTATCGCTATCAGTCTCATCCAATAACAAGCCTCTAGTAGTTGTTGTATCATGTATTCTTATTTGTTCATTTACAGAGGTTGATTGCTCTAATGATATTTGATATACCAATGCATCTACAGACAGAGCATCTTCAATTGCATCAATTGCAACAATTCCAGTGTCTAGACGTTCTGAACTATAATCGAATGTACGGCACTGTAATTTATATACTGGATTATTATCTAATTGATGAAAGGGTTCATCATGATCAACAAAGTTAACCTCAAATAATTTTTTCATTATTGGATGAAAAATTAAATCACCTTCTAATGGTCTATCTGAATCTGTTGCATCAGTCTCATTAATAATATAAAAGTTAGAACCTTCAAAAGTAACCGCATTATCTGAATTATCAATGGTTCCAGACTCTATCAGAATAGAACCACCTGTTGTATCTGTTCCATCTTCAATAGTAAGTTGTTTTGTAAGTTCTTGAAATCTGTTTTTAGAAACAACAAAAGTAATCTCGCTCAGGTTTTGCAACCCAAACTTAGACATGAGTTCTTTTTCTCCTTGATATCCACCCTCTGCATTTTCAACATACATTTCAATCTTAGCAGACTGGCGAAACATTGAAAGTGTATCTTCACCAAAAGTAGTATCTTCTGAAATAATAGTTCTATCAATATAATGAATATCGTGGCCATAAATCTGAATTGCTTCTGTTACTAAGTTTGCATAAAGATTTCTTTCAGTTGTTATAGATGAAAAGTTACTTGTGTGAAATGCTGCATTTACTGCCATAAAACTATCCTATCATGTAGTTAACTGGTAACTCAAAGTGTAATTGAATTTTCTCTTCTAACTTTTCAATTTCTTCGATAGCTTGGGTATATATAGTTTCACCGTTCATTGTAACACCACCAAGCATAGCAACACCACTAAACTTAGATAGATTTGCGCCCCATTGTTTTTTAATAAGAGCAGTTGCATATCTTTTCAAATACATATCGTTATAAATGTCTGTAAATTCTGTCGGATCAAGTTTCCTATAACACTCAATTATAAGATACTCATCTACACTCATTTTATGATTCCAATCCATATCAAGATAAAGTCTCTGTTGATGTTGATTGAAACGGATTGGAACTTCACCAACCATTATATGTTCTATATAATCAAGATGTTGTAATGTCATTTGATATTCAATAATAGACGTAGAAGAGAAATCATATAGATCATTCAACCTTAGTTGATACCTAAGATCAAACATATTATTACCAGTACCACCACTAAGAGGAAAAACATTTACAACGGAAATTACTGCTTCTGGTGTAGGAATATACCCAGCGCCATCCAACCAAGTAGCAGTTACATTACTATCTATAGTATCAGTTGCAGATGAACTAATATTAGTATTTGCTCTATCAATATCAGCTTGAGTAATCTGATGTTTTAAATATACTCTTTCAATTCCATCATAATGATATTCTGAAAAATATTGTAAAGATTCATCAAGACGGTCATCTACTTGGTCATCTGATACATTTATATCTATTACACCAAAACCTAATGACCTAAGACAGTATGTTTTAAGTGTTGCCTTTGTTGCTGGTATTGCCATTTAGTCACTCCTTTACCTATATTTATAAGTATTTAGAAGCAACGCAATTTGGCCCGTACTGACCATCATCAAACCAATCACTTATTTTAACAAAACCTACTTTTTCATAAACAGAAAAAGAAGTCTGTCTTGGTAAAGACCATAACCAGTTTGCTCCTTTTTTCTTTGTAAACTCAGATATATGAGTTAAAATCTTAGATGAAAGACCTAATCTTCGGTGGTCAGGAGAAGTCCAAAGTCCTCTAGAGCGCCAAAGTTGTTCCTCTTTATATGAATATGGGTGGTTAGATGAAGTTTTAAAGCAACTATTAACACAAACTAGTTCTCCACCAACTCTTATTCCAAAAAAGTAAGGATTTGTTTCTATAGGTTTTTCACCTTTCTTAATTATTGTTGTAAATGAGTATGGTGTTAATGTAAGTTTCCAATTATTAGTTGGTTTTACTCCACCTTTTTTTTCTGGCCACAAATGTTGTTCCCATATTTTCTTAATCTCCTCCCATTTAATTTCTTCTACCTCATGCATAATCTTTAAATCCTTCCCATTCATGTGGTTTATTAAATCGGTGTGAGAAATGAACAAATTTTATATCAGGATGAAACTCATCTCCCAAATATATATAGTCGTTACCTGTTAGTTTATTATACTTTCTTGTTATTTGAACTTGCCACTTTTTAATACTTTTACCACTTATAATATCTTCACCAGTAACCCAACGAGTAAACCACTGAGGAGTCAACACTTTCAACTTCAATCTTTCCTTCACAGAATCCTCAACAAAATATTGTTCTCCATTTACAGGGCCACTTGTTGTTCCATTTGAAATATAATGACTCTGCCAGTGATTATAATCTTTCATAAATTTATCGTAAATATATTCACAGTCTGTAGGATAATATTTGAAGAACCCCCCATTGATAGAGTATCCTTCCTTCTCCGTGTCTCTCCACCACCCTGGCATAGCTGCAAACTCACCTTTTACAATAGGGTACTCAAATATCTTCTTGTAATCATTCATCAAAAGAATGTCAATGTCTATAACACAAACAGGTTCATCAATACCAGTTTGCATTGCCCACATCTTATTCCATTGAAGTTGTACTTCGGGGTGATAAGCTTCTCGTATCCAGACTAGTTCATAATCTGAAAGTTTTTTCTCTAAGTATGTTTCGTATTCTGGCCCATACTTGTCGCCTATTCTAACTGCAAATATTTTCATCTTAGTGTGTAAATAGTAAATTAGAAATAACTTTTTCCACATTTTCTGTGGTCATAGGTATGTTCATTATCATATGGTCACTTTCTTCTACCCAACTAATAGTCCTATGCGTCATTCTTGTATTTACATAATATGCTCTACCATGTTCAATTAGTAATTTTTTATCGTCTTGCATAAACCAATCGTATTCTTGCGGGCCGCAGTTCTGAAGAAAAACGATTATCCTAAAACACATTCTTGGTATACTAGGATCATCTCTGTGTGGAGGAAAGTATCCACCTAAGTTTGAACGAACAATAAACGTTCTTCCAACAGGAGCAAACGCATCACATATCGGTTGCAAGCTAGGACATGAATGATAAAGTTCTGTAAACTCATTAAAGTCTGCATCATCCAATTTTCTTCCCGCAGCTTGACTTGCTTGTGGTTTACTAGGATTATCTTGATGAGTTTTTCCTGGCAAATTTGAAATTGAAAGTCCTTGTCTATTGTTGGGCCTGCCTTTTTTTGGTAAATATTCAACCCAATCATCTTTAAATAATTGAATTTCTCTTTTGTACTCTTCTGGATTAACGTAAAAATGCAAGGGTTCAAACATACCCAATTGTAATAGTCCCAATTCATTCATCAATGTTTCTTGTGTTACTTCTCCTTTAGGAAATTTATGAAACTTTCTTTTTCCTGCTGGTAAATCAACTACATTATCCACCATTTTTTATACCCCTTTTAACTAAATCCTTTCCTCTTAAATGATAATACTCAGTATTAGATTTAAGGGTATCAACTAATTTATCAAAACTCTCTTCAAGATATGATAAACTATAACATGCATGAGATATATGGTATCCATATATATTGCTAATATCCATAAATACTCTTTTACCTTTAATTCTTTTTATAAACCAACTTATCTCTTCTGATTCCCAATTTATAATATCCCAAACTTTATATTCTATATTATACTTATCATACATTTTTCGTTGCAACTCTCTCAGCTCTTCATGTTGTCCATAAGTATTGGTACGTTTTTTGAGTTCATCAATATGATATTTATCTCCTACTAATTGATTAAAAGCTATTATATGTTTTGAATTTTTAGCATATAACTTTATCTCATCCATCGACATATTCATCTCAACTATATTTTGTTTCATCTCTACATTTTCACTACAATAATCATAGAATACAATATCGCCATCAAAGTCTAGATGTTCAGAAAAATATTCTCCAGAGTATCCAGCCGTTGGAGTTAATATTAGGTCAAATTTTTTCTTTGGGAGTCTACCTACGGATTCTGTATTCTCTGCATAAAATACTTCCCCTGACATTCTTGTAAATAAAACTTGAAAATATGGGTCAGTGACATCTACTTCATCACGCCACCCCATCTTTTTAGAATTAATCAACTCCCAATTTTTAGTTTGTATCTCCCTACGTTCAGGCATATGTCCATAAGACCAAGCTTTACGTCTACGTTCTTCATTTGAAAAATTCGTGATAGTCGGCAACCCATCAACATCAATCCATGAAGGAGTGTAGTCATCATGAAAATTATCATCTGCCCTTACAAAATTATTCCACTTTCCTCGAATATTCGGTTTATCTAATTCTCTCCATTTAGTTAGATTTAGTTCTATATGTTGATGATGAATAAATGCTGGTTCGTTTGGTTTCGCAATAATATGACCTTTACAATATTCATCTGTTTTTGTCCAATTATAAAAGCTTTGTATTGACGTTGGATGATTAACCATATCAAATATCATACCAACTGATACAATCATAGCATGAGTGTATTTGTCGCAAGTTTCTAACACATCATTCAGTTCAGTTAGATAACATATTTTTTGATTATGACCTGTTCCAGCTCCAGTAATACCACCAGAAGTTTGTAATAAAGTTGTGTGAAGTTGTTT
>Ga0307488_10003009_pt1 | contig 14125 bp, 13 predicted proteins | sample SB02metaG_FD_202248 | JGI IMG/M metagenome (GOLD analysis project Ga0307488, IMG submission 202248) | Sea-ice brine microbial communities from Beaufort Sea near Barrow, Alaska, United States - SB 0.2 | ecosystem: Environmental > Aquatic > Marine > Coastal | place: USA: Alaska | collected... | reverse complement strand
ATATCTTATTGGATTAGAGTAGATTTTTTAGTTCGTAGAGCAGCTCTAATGCGTCTCGTGGTGAGAGGTCGTCGGGCTTGAGTTGCTCTAGGCGTTTTTGTAGCTGCGGGTTAATCGAGGGCAGAAACAGTTCGCTTTGCCTAGGCTCTGAACGAGCCGTTGTTGGCTGTGCTGATTCAGGTTGGGCTACTGGGCTTATGACCGCGTGACTACCAGCCTCCAGTAGAGCCAGCTCCTGACGTGCGAGACTGATCACTTCCTCGGGCAGGCCGGCGAGTTTGGCCACTTGGATGCCGTAGCTTTTGTTTGCTGGACCCTCTTCGATGCTGTGCAAGAAGACGATATTTTCATTGTACTCGGTGGCGCCGAGATGAATGTTACAAGCGCCTGAAACCTTGTCTGGCAGCGAGGTGAGCTCAAAGTAATGGGTCGCAAAAAGTGTGAAGGCACGAATTTTTTCTGCCAGGTGGTAGGCGCAGGCCCAGGCTAGAGAGAGTCCGTCGAAGGTGCTAGTGCCGCGGCCTACTTCGTCCATCAATACTAAGCTGCGGTCGCTGGCGTTGTGCAAAATATTGGCGGTTTCAGTCATCTCCACCATAAAGGTCGAACGGCCACCGGCGAGATCATCAGAGGAGCCAATGCGGGTAAAAATGCGGTCTACCAAGCCTATGGTCGCAGAGGCGGCGGGGACAAAGCTGCCAATTTGGGCGAGTAGAACGATCAGTGCCGCCTGGCGCATATAGGTGGATTTACCGCCCATGTTAGGGCCGGTGATGACCAGCATTTTACGTTCGTTATTCATCTCTAGGTCATTGGCGACGAAGGGGGCATTGGAGACTTTTTCCACTACTGGATGTCTGCCGCCCTGAATCGAAATGCCGGACTCTAACGATAAGATAGGCTGACAAAAGTTAAGGCTGTGGGCGCGTTCGGCGAGGGTGGCCAACACATCGATTTCTGAGACCGCGGCGGCGCAGCTTTGTAGCTCTGCGAGACTCTCGTTGAGCTGTTCAAGCAGTTGCTCGTAGAGGAATTTTTCTCGCGCCAATGAGCGACTTTTGGCGCTTAATGCTTTGTCTTCAAATTCTTTTAGTTCTGGGGTGATAAAGCGTTCGGCATTTTTCAGAGTCTGCCGACGAATGTAGTCCACTGGGGCGTTATCACTTTGGCCGCGGGAGATCTCAATGTAGTAGCCATGAACACGGTTATAGCCGACTTTTAATGTGTTGATGCCGCTGCGGACTTTTTCACGCTCTTCCAATTCAAGCAAAAACTCGCCGGCATTGGTGTTCAGTGCCCGCAGTTCATCGAGTTGGCTGTCATAGCCATCAGCTATAACGCCGCCCTCACGGATCACTACGGGGGGATTTTCTTTCACCGCGCTGCCGAGCAGATGCACCAGCTCTGGCATAGGTTCCGCTGCAGCGGCGAGATCGCTTAAATGCGCAACCGGTGGATTTGTCAGTGCGGTGGCCAGCTGCGGCAGTACCGCCAGAGACTGGTGTAAGCGGGTCAGATCTCGGGGTCGCGCCGAGCGCAGAGCAACGCGAGTGAGAATGCGCTCCATATCACCGATCTGCTTTAGATGTCCGTGCAGGACTTCATACAAATAGTTGTTGTGCAGAGCGGCGATACTTTGCTGCCGCGCCAGCAGAGTGGGTAGATGTTGCAGCGGGCGATTGAGCCAGCGTCTTAAAAGGCGGCTGGCCATGGTGGTGGCACTGGTATCTAGCACCTCAAACAATGTGTTTTCCGAGCCGCCAGTCATATTGGTGTCGAGTTCGAGATTGCGACGACTGGAGGCATCTAGGGATACGGTTTCTGCATTATTCTCAGCAATGACACTACGGATATGGGGCAGGTCGCCGCGCTGGGTATCTTTTGCGTACTGCAGCAGACAGCCTGCGGCACTGATCGCCACCGGTAGATGATCACAGCCAAAGCCACTCAAATTTCGAGTGCCAAACTGTTTGTTGAGCAACCTCATTGCGCTGTCTAAATCGAACTCCCAAATCGGCCGGTGCTTAATGCCTTTTCGAGCGCTGAAAAACTCATAGTCGGGGAGCGTTTCGGACAACAGAATTTCAACGGGATTTAAGCGTTGTAGCTCGCTGATCAGCTCTTCTTCTGAACTCAACTCGAGTAGCTGAAAGCGGCCGCTGCTCATATCCAACGAAGCCAGACCTGTGGTCTGGTCAAGGCGGGTAATGGCGACTAACAGATTGTCGCGACGGGCATCGAGTAGGGCCTCATCACTTATAGTGCCTGGTGTCAGAACCCGCATAACTTGGCGTTCCACTGGCCCCTTGCTGGTCTCTGGGTCACCGACCTGTTCGCAGATAGCAACCGAGTGACCCTGTTTTACCAGTTTGGCCAGATAGCCTTCGGCGGCATGGTAGGGCACACCACACATAGGGATTGGATTGCCATTGGCTTTTCCTCTGGCGGTGAGCGTGATATCTAAAATCTCACTAGCGCGCTTGGCATCGTCAAAAAACAGCTCATAGAAGTCACCCATGCGGTAGAACAGAATGTCATTGGGGTGGTCTGCTTTGATACGCATAAACTGCTGCATCATCGGTGTGTACTGTTCTTGCTGGGCCAATGTTGTGTCCTTGTGTAAAGTCGAAAGGTCGATATCAATTAATCGGATGTTGCTAATGCTCGCAGGTCTTCTGATGCCTAAAACCTGATCTGGCGACAGCCCTGCGACAGTATAGTACCTGAGGAGTAATTTATGCAGTCCCGACAGGGTGGCTTTGAGGTTTGTTGGCCATATTAATGGAAGCAGCTTTACGCGCCAATCAACCTTAAATAGCTATCTGAGAAAATCAAAGCGCGATACACTCGCCCTATGGATCTATCGACAAATTCTTTAGCTGAAAATCTCGGCGTTGCACTCTCTCAGCGCAGCGCCAAGGTGACGGCTGCCGAGTCATGCACTGGCGGCGGTGTCGCTCATGCGATCACTGCAGTCGCCGGCAGTTCACAATGGTTTGATTGCGGGTTTGTCACCTATGCCAACAGCGCCAAGCACAGGTTGCTCGGTGTTCCTGAGGAGTTGTTAGTCGCTCAGGGTGCGGTTAGCGAGGCGGTGGTGCGAGCCATGGTCACAGGTGCTGCGGCCATAGCCAAGGCGGATTATGCTGTGGCTATTAGTGGCATTGCCGGCCCTGGTGGCGGTACTGATGATAAACCTGTGGGTACTGTTTGGTTTGCTTGGCACAGCCCTGATGGGGTGAGCGCAAAAAGATATTTATTTGCGGGGGATCGCACAGCGGTTCGTGAACAGGCTATCAAAATTTCTCTGCAAGAACTGTTGCATCAGGTTACTGGATGTAATACTGTATAACCATACAGTTGATGGTCTATTTTATTCCTTCCAACTTACTCTATTAGAATTCATCTCGAGGTTACAATTATGGACGCCAACAAGTCAAAAGCATTAGAAGCCGCACTGGGGCAAATCGAACGCCAGTTTGGTAAAGGAACTGTAATGCGTATGGGTGAGGGCACCCGTCAGGCAATTCCTGCTATTTCTACTGGTTCTCTGGGACTGGATATTGCGCTTGGCATTGGCGGTCTGCCTAAAGGGCGTATCGTTGAGATCTACGGCCCTGAATCATCGGGTAAAACCACATTGACCCTGCAAGTTATCGCTGAAGCGCAAAAGGCCGGCGGAACCTGTGCTTTTATTGATGCCGAGCACGCATTGGATCCTGAGTACGCTGAAAAACTGGGCGTTAAGGTCGATGATCTGATTGTTTCCCAGCCGGATACCGGCGAGCAAGCACTTGAAGTCACCGACATGTTAGTGCGCTCTGGCGCCTGTGATGTGCTGGTAATTGACTCGGTTGCTGCACTGACGCCACGAGCTGAGATCGAAGGCGACATGGGCGACCACCACGTTGGCCTGCAAGCGCGATTGATGTCTCAAGCGCTGCGTAAGCTGACTGGCAATATTAAAAATGCCAACTGCCTGGTTATCTTTATTAACCAGATTCGGATGAAGATTGGCGTTATGTTTGGTAACCCAGAGACCACTACTGGTGGCAACGCGCTGAAGTTTTACTCTTCTGTACGCTTGGATATCCGTCGCATTGGCGCGGTGAAAGATGGCGACGAGATTATAGGTAATGAAACCCGCGTTAAAGTGGTTAAAAATAAGGTTGCGCCTCCGTTCAAACAGACTGAATTCCAGATTCTCTATGGTCGCGGTATCAATCGTAACGGTGAGTTGGTTGATCTAGGTGTTAAAAATGGCCTGATCGATAAGTCCGGTGCCTGGTACGCCTATAAAGGCAACAAGATCGGTCAAGGCAAGGCCAATGTGGGTATCTACCTCACCGAAAACCCTGAGATAGCGGCCGAGATTGAAGCGATAATCCGCGAGAAAGAAATGGGTGTGCGACCGCCAGCGGCCGATAAAAAGGCAGCTAGCAAGGCAACTGAGGAGTAGCGCTTAGTTTGTCTGCCTCTGTAACAGAGTTCATTATGATCAAGCAAAAAGCGCCAATCGGCGCTTTTTGTACATTCGGGAGTTGAATATAAAATGACAAATACACTGCTATGTTAGAGGCTCCTGCAGATATCACTCCGGCTAAGATGCGCAATTACGCTATGGGGCTGCTCACCGGCCGCGATTACTCCCGAGCAGAGCTGACGACCAAGTTAAGTAAACGCTTTGATAATCACGGCGCTATTGATGAAGTCTTGCAGCGTCTGGCTGAGGAAGGTCTGCAGTCGGATGTGCGCTTTGCTGAAGCCTTTGTGCGCTCGCGAGTATTGCGTGGCCATGGCCTGACGCGTATTCGCCAGGATGTTCGGCAGAAAGGCATTGCTGAGGACTTGGTGGCAGAGACATTGGATGGAGCTGATGTTGATTGGAAGGGGCAGGCTCGAGATGTGGCGCAGCGTAAGTTTGGGCAACGCCAGGCGGCGGATCAACGGGAGACCGCCAAGCGAATGCGTTTCTTACAATACCGCGGTTTTAACTATGATCAGATTAAGTATGCGCTTGCCGGTTGTGTCGATGAGCCGGCAGATGATTCGGATTTTTTTGACTAATCGCGACTAGCGGGACGGCCACAGCTATAAGTAGCCGCGAAATATATCTACAAGGCGGTTTTCTACCCAGCTATGTGCTGAGAGGTTCTTAATAAAACCGCAGTGCCCACCATATTGCTGCAATTCGATGGACAGCTTCTCTGGGCAATTAATCAGTTTCAAATCCTCTGCCGGAATAATCGGGTCATCCTCTGATGCAATCAAATAAGCCGGTATATCAAGCTCTGCGAGCCGGTCGCCGGTGAGAGCGTAGGATTCGAAATAGCTGTTGGCATTGTCGAAAGGCGTATGATTACTAATGAAAAAACTATTCATGTCATCAATAGTTCGGGCGCTGTTTAAGACATGCTCGAAACCATGTTCTGGGAAGTAAGAAATCTTTTTACGCAGCGATTTCGACCAGCGATAAAAGAAATAGCGTTCATAGATAAACAGCGTGTTACCCAGTGCTGTCATGGCATTAGTCGGGTCGACTGGCGGGCAAATACCTGCAGCAGCAGTCAGTTTTAAAGTGGTGCCATGATCTGCGGCGATGCGTAGAGTAAAATTTCCACCCAGTGAGAATCCCGCTAGAAAACGCTTGTCATAGGGATGGGTTTCAAGGAAGCATGCGATTGCTTCAGCCACCTCATTGGTCATTGTCGAGTTAAATAGCTCAAAGTTAAGGTGGTGACTCTCACCATGGTCCCGCAGGTTCAGTCGCAGCACATCAAAGCCCTGCTTCAATAGGTAGTTCGCGGTGGTGACTTGATAGGCTGACTTACTTGAACCCTCCCATCCATGCAGCAGCACAATTAGGCTGTTGTTGGCCGTTTTACTGCGATCATACTCAGCCAGTAGACGCGTCCCATCCTTTGCAGTAAGCGTTATAACTTCGCTGTCTAATTGCTTTGCCAGTCGCTTGGCGCGAATTTTACGTGGTCCGAGGCTGTTTAAAATACTCTGTATATGAGGGTTTCTTAACATCGGAGGTGGGGTAAAACGGTTATATTGAGTCATATATACGCATATATTATTATTTTAATTTATAAGAGGACTGTAGTACCTCGATAGACAGGCCGTCAATGGTTTCTATTCAATCGGCCTCTCTATCATCTCGCCATGGAGGTCAAGATGAAAACAGTAAAATATCCTTTGTCCTTGGTGTTTTTGTTATCTAGCTCAGCTCTGCTTAGCACTGGCAGCTTCTCCGAGCAGCTTACAGATGCCCAGGTGCCGGTAGCTGGGAAAGAGTCATTAGCCAATCAGCTCGCAGCAATCGACGAAAATAATCATTCCGCTGGGTGGAAAATACGCGGTGGTTGTCTATCCGCAAATAGAATTAAGCGCATCAAATTTATCGACGATCAAACTGCATTGGTGACCATGTTCGGCAAAAAAACTGCAATTTTGCGTTTGCAGAAAGAGTGTCCGGGCATTAAGCGGTCAGGTTATGTGACTTATCGCAATAGCAGCAAACTCTGTGCCAGGTTCGATCGGCTTTCGGTGATGGGTGGTTCAGGCTATAGTTGTCGCATAGCCAGTATTGAGCCCTTCGTGGAGCTTGAAGAGCCAGTGCCGGAAAAAAACATAGACTAATTGACAAGTCTCCAGGCTCTGGTGGATTTGTCCAGGGCCTTAGCAATGCAACGCCAATATTATCCACAGCAAACGATTTTATTTTTCGCTTTGATTTGTGCTTCCCTCTCAAGTGCCGAGTCAGTGATTGAGTGGCGCGGCACATGGCAGCAGGGCGGTCTGCTGTTGGGCCAGGTTCAGTCTGGCGCGACCGTGAGTCATCGGGGCGAGACAATCAAAACCACTGCTAACGGCCAGTTTTTGCTTGGCCTTGGTCGCAATGCGCCCGCGGTCTCTACTTTTAGAGTGACTGATATAGAGGGCGTCGCGATTATGATGGAGTATAAGGTTGCCGCGCGCAGCTACAATATCCAGAGAGTTGAGGGAGTGCCTCAGCGTACGGTTACACCTCCGCCTGAACAATTGCAACGCATTCGATCGGACTCTGCTCTAGTAGTGCAAGCGCGACGCCCGGTGACCGACAAAACCGATTTTTTGGCTGGCTTTATCAAGCCTTTGGAGGGCCCGATAACCGGAGTCTATGGCAGTCAACGATTCTATAATGGTGTCCCTAAAAGCCCTCATTACGGTCTCGATTACGCAGCCCCTGCGGGAACTATTGTTAAAGCACCGGCTGCTGGCGTTGTGAGTCTGGCTCACGCGGACCTATTCTATTCCGGCGGCACACTCATTATTGACCATGGCCATGGTCTGTCCTCAAGCTTTTTACATCTCAGCGAGATAGTTGTGAAAGAGGGCAGTCGTGTGCAGCGCGGTGAGGTCATTGCCCGCGTTGGCTCTACTGGGCGGGCCACCGGCCCCCATCTCGACTGGCGTATGAACTGGCTCAATCAGCGCGTAGATCCAGCGCTGGTTCTGGAATCCTTCCCCGCGCAGTAGCCTAGGTAAATAGCCCAGGCAAGTCCTTGCTCCTGCCATGTCTCCGCTTGTAGGTTATTTACTGCAGATAATGGCAGTCAGGCTTCATTTTGCGTAAACTATCGCGGTTTTCAAATGGACTATTTATCGTGGATAAAAAACTTCTTAGTATATTGGTTTGCCCTGTTAGCAAGGCGCCACTTGAATATGATAAAGCCAAGCAGGAATTGGTTTGCCGTGCCAGTGGTTTGGCTTATCCCATAAGCGAGGGGATTCCGGTGATGTTGGAGTCTGAAGCAAGGCAACTGACCGCCGACGAAAAGCTTCGTGATTCGGGAAAATAAACCCACTGTACTAACCTTGGAGTCTCTCTGATGGTCGATTCAACACCAACGCTTTTCACACGGATTATTAACCGAGAAATTCCGGCCGAGATTCTCTATGAAGACGATCAGTGCATCGTCATTAATGACATCTCCCCCCAGGCACCGGTGCATATGCTGGTTATCCCCCGTCAGCCAATCGCTAAACTGGCCGATGCCGATGAGTCTGATAAAGCGCTCCTCGGGCACCTGATGTGGGTAGCCGGCGAGGTTGCACGACAGGCCGGCGTGGAAGAGGCCTTTCGCCTGGTGGTCAATAATGGGCGTGCAGCGGGGCAGACCGTATTTCATTTGCACCTGCATGTTTTGGCCGATCCATCGGGTAATGCAGACTTCTCCGAGTCGACTATTTAAAGCGCGGCTATTTAACGTGCCGCTATTTTAAGAAAACTATTTAAGACACTACTCTATAAAAGCAGTGGCCACCCAGGCCATGCTAATAACTGGAAATAATCAATCATGAAAAGCGCCGACATTCGTGACGCATTCTTAAATTACTACGCCAGCAAGCAGCACAGTATTGTGCCGAGCAGCAGCCTAGTGCCGGGCAATGATCCTACCTTGCTGTTCACCAATGCCGGCATGGTGCAGTTTAAAGATGTTTTTCTCGGAGCCGATAAGCGCGACTACAATCGCGCCGTTTCCTCCCAGCGCTGTGTGCGTGCCGGTGGCAAACACAACGATCTGGAAAATGTTGGCTACACCGCTAGGCATCACACCTTTTTTGAAATGCTCGGCAACTTTAGTTTTGGTGATTATTTCAAACGCGAAGCGATTGGCTTTGCCTGGGAATTTCTCACTGAAGTGCTCAAGTTACCCAAAGAGCGCCTCTGGATAACCGTGCATATCAGTGATGATGAAGCTGCGGATATCTGGATCAATGAAATCGGCATAGACCCCCAGCGTCTGTCGCGCCTCGATGAAGATAACTTTTGGCAGATGGGCGATACCGGACCCTGTGGTCCGAGCACTGAAATTTTCTGGGACCATGGGGATGATATTCCCGGCGGCCCTCCAGGCAGTCCAGACGACGATCTAGATCGTTATATTGAAATCTGGAATCTGGTGTTTATGCAGTTTGAGCGTGATAGCAGCGGCAAGATGAATCCGTTGCCTAAGCCTTCAATCGACACAGGTATGGGTCTCGAACGCGTCGCTGCGGTAATGCAGGGCGTGCATAACAACTACGATATAGATCTGTTTCAGCATCTGATTAAAGCGGCGGCGAAAATTATTGGCGTTACCGATCTTTCAGAAAATTCCTTAAAAGTGGTCGCCGACCATATTCGCTCCTGTGCCTTCTTAGTGGTCGATGGCGTTGTGCCATCCAATGAAGGCCGCGGCTATGTGTTGCGGCGTATTATCCGTCGCGCATTGCGCCATGGGCACAACCTCGGCGCAAAAGGCAGCTTCTTCCATAAGTTGGTCGTGGCTCTAGGCGAAGTGATGGGTGAAGCCTACCCTGAGTTGCTGAGCATGCAGGATGAGATCATCGCAACGATCAAAAAAGAAGAAGAGCAATTTGCCCGCACTTTGGATAAAGGTATGGGCGTGTTAGACGCGGCGCTAGAAAAGCTGTCTGCTGAGCAACTTCCCGGCGAGTTAATTTTTCAGCTCTACGACACCTTTGGCTTTCCCACCGACCTGACCAATGATATAGCCCGGGAACGTGGCTACAGCATGGATATGGAAGGCTACGAAAAGTGTATGGAAGCCCAGCGCACTCGAGCCCGTTCCGCGAGTCAGTTTGGACTCGATTACAGCGAGACTATTCGTCTCGAAGGCAGCACTGAATTTGTTGGCTATGACAGCCTTGAAAACAGCGCTGCTGTGGTCGCCCTCTATTCCGCAGGGGAAGAAGTCACTGTTGCTGGTGTTGATGCAGAGGTGGCAGTAATTCTCGCTAGCACGCCGTTTTACGCCGAATCTGGCGGCCAGGTCGGTGACAGTGGTTACCTGCAGACCGCTTCAGCGAAAATTGAAATAACCGATTGCCGCAAAGCCGGTGAGCATCACCTGCATATTGGTAAAGTACTTTCCGGTGAACTAAAGGTTGGCGATAGCGTAAATGCTATTGTCGATTGCTCTGTGCGCACAGCCACAGCCCTCAATCACTCTGCAACCCACCTTTTACATTCGGCACTGCAGCAAATACTGGGCGAGCATGTTAATCAGAAGGGATCACTGGTCGACAGTCAGCGCCTGCGCTTTGACTTCTCCCACGGAGAATCTATTAGCGCGCAACAGATCCGCGAAATTGAACATAGAGTCAACCGTGAAATTCTGCGCAATACCCCAGTGCAAACTGAGGTGATGAGCATGGACGACGCAGTTGAAAAAGGTGCCATGGCGTTATTTGGCGAAAAGTATGGCAATGAAGTTCGCGTGCTCAGCATGGGCGGAGATTTCTCCGTTGAACTCTGCGGTGGCACTCACGCCAATCGCACTGGTGATATCGGCCTGTTGCGCATCAGCGCTGAATCCAGTGTCTCGGCCGGCGTAAGACGTATCGAAGCGGTAACCGGTGAAGCCGCTATAGCCCACTGTGATGAGCTGCAGGATACCCTTAATGATATGGCCAATGTTCTGCGTGCCGCAAGGCATAGCGTGGCGGACAAAGCCCGCCAGGTAGTTGAAGACAACCGTAAACTACAGAAAGAAATTGAGGCACTAAAAAGCAAGCTAGCCAATGCCTCGGGCAATGATCTGATGGCAGGCCTGCGCGAGATCAACGGCTTTAGTGTGCTCTCTACAGTGGTCGAAGGTGCCGACGCGAAGAGTTTACGTGGCGTTGCCGACCAGGTTAGATCAAAGCTTGAATCGGGTGTCTTTATGCTTGCCGCGGTGGACGGTGATAAAGCGGCCCTGGTGGCTGGCGTAACACAGGATTTAACGGATAAAATTAAAGCGGGTGATCTGCTTAAATTTGTCACTGCTCAAGTGGATGGTAAAGGCGGTGGTCGAGCTGATATGGCTCAGGGCGCTGCAGGTAGCACAGTGAATTTGGCGGCTGCATTGGAGTCGGTTTATGATTGGGTGAACAATGCATCCTAGGGCCTTTTAGTCTAGCCCCTTAACATTTGCGTAAGATTACTGTTTAATCTGCGCCCTAATAAATCTGAGGCGATAGCGTTTCGATGAGTTTAATAGTCCATAAGTATGGCGGCACCTCTGTTGGTACCGTTGAGCGAATAAAAGCCGTTGCAGAAAAGATTGCAGCTAAGCACCGATCCGGCGACAAAATTGTGGTTGCGGTTTCCGCCATGAGTGGCGAAACCAATCGTTTGATTGGACTGGCAAAAGACATCCATGATGAACCCAATCTGCGCGAGATGGATGTATTGGTCTCTACCGGCGAACAGGTCACCATTGCACTGCTCTGTATAGCACTGGAGGCGGCAGGTGTCTCTGCCCGCTCCTATACAGGCAGTCAGGTGCGCATTCTCACCGACGAAGCTCATGGCAAAGCACGTATTAAAGAAATCGACAGCCATCGCATTCACGCCGATCTCGATGCCGGCAGAGTCGTGGTTGTCGCAGGATTTCAGGGTGCCGATGACGCGGGAAATATTACCACTCTCGGTCGCGGTGGTTCAGATACCACTGCAGTGGCTCTGGCCGCGGCGCTTAAAGCCGATGAATGTCAGATATATACCGATGTCGATGGGGTTTACACCACCGACCCTCGGGTCGTACCTGATGCCCGTCGCCTGGACAAGATAACCTTCGAAGAAATGTTAGAAATGGCCAGCCAAGGCTCAAAAATACTACAGATTCGCTCAGTCGAGTTTGCCGGAAAATACAATGTACCACTGCGTGTAATGTCCAGCTTTGAAGATGGCCCAGGCACGCTGATCTCTCTTGAGGATGACGACCAAATGGAAAAACCAGTAGTCTCAGGCATCGCGTTCAATCGCGACGAAGCTAAACTCACCATCCGTGGCATTCCAGATCAGCCAGGGGTCGCCTATAAAGTACTAGGTGCCATCAGTGAAGCCAATATTGAGATCGATGTAATCGTGCAGAATGTCGCCAAAGACGACTCAGCGACTATCACTTTTACTGTACACCGCAATGATTTGGCGCGCGCCTCGAAACTGCTTGAGCGGATAGCCGAAGATCTTGGTGCGGAAGAAGTCTCTTCTAATGATCAAATCGTCAAGGTATCGATAGTCGGTGTTGGCATGCGTTCTCATGCCGGTGTCGCGGCAACCATGTTTCAGGCACTGGCTGCAGAGGGAATCAATATCCAGTTAATTACGACCTCAGAAATCAAGATTACTGTCGTAATTGAGGAGCGGTACTTAGAATTAGCGGTAAGATCACTGCATTCGGCCTTTGGACTGGAACAATAACGCCGGTAAGCAGTCGTATCTTGGACTTGTTACGTAAAAACTGATAAGTTCTGCGCTGCTTGTGCAGGTATGAATAAAAGCAAGCAGCGTTCAATAGGGGGATTGGCCGTGAGCACTAAATGTGTTGCAGTGAGTATGGCGGATTAGGGAAATAGTTTTCACCAATGAATGGTGAACAGTAGTGTAGGAGCTGTATATGTTAATACTTACTAGAAGAGTTGGTGAGACTTTGGTCATCGGCGACGACGTCACCGTGACAGTTTTAGGAGTTCGAGGAAACCAGGTTCGCCTGGGGGTAAATGCGCCGAAAGAAGTGGCCGTTCACCGTGAAGAGATCTATCAGAGAATTCAAATGGAAAAAGGTGGTGCTGAATCGGCTCCCAGTGAAGATTCTTCTGATAACAGTCTTTGATTTTTGCCTCAATGTGCTATTATGCCGCCGCTGAATTCAGGGCGGCATAGTTGTTTCTGAGGGTAGTTGGATACCGCAGTAATACTGTATGGAGAAGGGCGGTCTCGAAGAGACAAGAAGCGAAAGCTTCGCAGCAACGCGCGACCGGGCGCGCCTGACAAGTTCAACAGGCAATACGGTATATAAGTTTATGGAGAAGTGGCCGAGTGGCTGACTAAATGCGCAGGCATTTTGGACGCACGAAGGGCGGTCTCGAAGAGACAAGAAGCGAAAGCTTCGCAGCAACGCGCGACCGGGCGCGCCTGACAAGTTCAACAGGCAATACGGTATATAAGTTTATGGAGAAGTGGCCGAGTGGCTGAAGGCGCGCCCCTGCTAAGGGTGTATACGTTAATAGCGTATCGAGGGTTCGAATCCCTCCTTCTCCGCCAAAAATAATCCCCCGCATCGCAGATGCGGGGGATTTTTTTTGCGTCGAACGACGGCCGAGAACCCCAACCGGTTCGACTAAATGCGAAAGCATTTTGGACGCCAAAGGCGGTGCACAGCACTTGTTAGCAAGCTTCAGCTTGCTAGTAATCACTAAATGCGAAAGCATTTTGGACGCCAAAGGCGGTGCACAGCACTTGTTAGCAAGCTTCAGCTTGCTAACAATCAATCCCTCCAGTCCAGCACTCCAAACCATCTACGATGCGGGGGATTTTTTTTGCGTCGAACGACGGCCGAGAACCCCAACCGGGTCGACTAAATGCGAAAGCATTTTGGACGCCAAAGGCGGTGCACAGCACTTGTTAGCAAGCTTCAGCTTGCTAGTAATCACTAAATGCGAAAGCATTTTGGACGCCAAAGGCGGTGCGTAGCACTAGCTAACAGGCTTCAGACTGTTAGCTATCAATCCCTCTGGACAAACACTCCAAACCATCTACGATGCGGGGGATTTTTTTTGCGTCGAACGACGGCCGAGAACCCCAACCGGTTCGACTAAATGCGAAAGCATTTTGGACGCCAAAGGCGGTGCACAGCACTTGTTAGCAAGCTTCAGCTTGCTAGTAATCACTAAATGCGAAAGCATTTTGGACGCCAAAGGCGCTCCGCAAGACCAGCCAACAAGCTTCAGCCTATTAGCTATCAACCCCTCTAGCCCAAGCACTCCAGACCATCACAGATACGGTGGATTTTTCTGCCGTCGAACGAACACAGAGACCCTACAGTTTTAGTTTGCCTCTCTTGTGACGATCTGAGATAGTTGTAGAGCTATCAAAATGCACACTTATACTAACTGCAACATAGGTCGATTAAACATATGAATAGTCATTTAAAAGAAATTGGTATGGGTTACTTTGAGCATTTTTTCCATGCTTGGAGTATGGCATTTGCTTTATTACTACACGGACTTTTCCCGTTTCTCCTGACTGACTACGCAAGCGATAAAATGTGCGACCACGATTCAAAGTAATGATCAAGTAATCACC
>Ga0307488_10003008_pt1 | contig 14128 bp, 19 predicted proteins | sample SB02metaG_FD_202248 | JGI IMG/M metagenome (GOLD analysis project Ga0307488, IMG submission 202248) | Sea-ice brine microbial communities from Beaufort Sea near Barrow, Alaska, United States - SB 0.2 | ecosystem: Environmental > Aquatic > Marine > Coastal | place: USA: Alaska | collected... | reverse complement strand
ATTGATGAAAGGTATTTCAGACCATCAGAGGTAGATGTTTTGGTTGGTGATTACTCTAAGGCTAAAAATGTTCTAGGGTGGGAGCCAAAAGTTAAAATAAAAGAGTTGGTTAGTATAATGATGAAGAGTGATTTAAAAATTAAAAAAACTGTATAATGACACTTTATGTATTTATAACACACCAGGCTAACATAGATAATTGCTATGATAGAATAAAAGATATGATGATTACAGATTTCATAATTATCCAAGGTGGATTTATTAAAGATAGTTATGATGATGATAAAAAGATTTTAAATCTAAATTGTAACGATAGTTATATTGGTCTTCCAGAAAAAGTGATGAAGACATTTCACTTTTTAATAAGTGATGATAGGTTTGATGAATACACACACTTTTGTAAATTAGATGATGATATGAAGGTTATTAAGAGGTTTGAAAACCTAGAAGGTGATTATCTAGGTAATGTTCATTATGTTGATGGAAGTAGAAATTGGCATATGGGTAGATGTGGTAATTTCTGGGATAAAGTACCATATATGGGAGAATTTACCCCCTGGTGTATGGGAGGTTTTGGTTATGTCGTATCTAGAAATGCTTTAGAGAAGGTTTTACCAAATTTTAATTATCTAGATCATGTTTATGAAGATCTTTATATTAGTCTATTATTTAAAAGTGTTGGTGTAGAGCCGAAAATGATAAATACAAAAGAGTATTTGGTTAGTCCAGATCATTAAATTATAAAATTAAATGAAAGTAGCAACTATAATATATCATAAAAATATAAAATCCATTTATAAAAAAGAATGGATAGATGATTGTATCAATTCAATAAAAAACCAATCTTATACAGATTTTATTTTGTATGAATTGAATTATGGTGATGGTGAATTAAATTTATCAAAAGAATATAATGTAAAACAAGAAAATCACTATTATCAAATGAAATTTGATAATCATGGAGAAGCTATGAATTTTTTATTAGATGAATGCTTACAAGATGGGTGTGATGTTGTTATAAACAATAATATGGATGATTATAGTGATGAAAAAAGATTTGAAATTCAGTTAGAAAAAATAAAAGAAGGATATGATATAGTATCTTCTAATTTCCGTTTCGTAAATGGGGAAGGTTTGAGTGGTAAAGAGATGAGGATGTCAGACCTTAATACAAAATATGAATTATTAGAAAAGAATCATAATGTAATATGTCACCCATCAGTTTGTTATAGTAGAAATTTTTTATTGAACAATGAATATGATGGTGGTGAAATACCTGAGGAGGATTTCCTTTTATGGAAAAGGACAGTTAGTAATTATAGATTTTTTATATGTGATGAGTTTTTAATAAATTATAGATTTCACGAAAATCAAATAACAGCACAAAATAAATTTAAACAGGATAAATTAGATTTTATTAAAGAAGAAAATAGGTTGATGAAAAAAATGAATATAGAATTCTTGGATCCTATTACATTAGAGAAGATAAAAAAAGACTCAATTACGACCTCCAAAGATACAACCGCACCTATTATAGATTTATCCCTAATATCAAAAGCACAGAATAGGAGAGACGGTGTTTTCCCAACCGGGGATACAACCGTTCGTAAACGTGGATTTAATCCTTTATCGATATGTGTTTGTGGTGAACAAAAAAACAAAGTTAAGTATAACTTTTGTCAAAAATGTAATAAATTATACTAATGAAGATAGGATTATTAATAATAGCAACTAATAAATATACTCGATTTTTACAACCACTAATCGAAAGCGCTGATGAATTCTTTCTTAAAGGAAAAGATGTCACATATTTCGTTTTTACCAATGAAGAAATTAACATTGATAGTGAAAGGGCTGTAGTGAAAATTAATGTTGATCATAAGGAATGGCCTTGGATGACCTTAGGTAGATATAAGATATTTGCTAATAACAAAGATGAATTATCTAAGATGGATTACTTATACTATTCTGATGCTGATATGAGATTTGTTGGTGATGTAGGTGATGAAATATTAAGTGATAGAGTTGCTACACAACATCCTGGTTACTATGGTACAAGAGGAACACCAGAAACTAATACAAATTCATTAGCTTGTGTTAACCTAAACGAAGAAATGCAATATTTTGCTGGAGGATTTAATGGTGGAACATCAGAAGAATATCTTAAAATGTCTAAAACAATTAGTGAAAATATTGATATAGATTATAGTAAAGAAATTATAGCAATATGGCATGATGAGAGTCACATGAATAGATATTTTATTGATAACAAACCAACAAAAATATTAAACCCTAGTTATTGTTATGGAGAAAGTATGGATATACCATTTGATAAAAGGTTAATAGCTTTAGATAAAAACCATTCTGAAATAAGAAATTAAAAAAAATTAAAAAATATGCCTTCGAAAACTGAAAACTTTGGAAAATACCCAAATGATTTATTTATAGAAACTGGTAGCTTCACTGGTGATGGAATACAACAAGCTCTCAATGCTGGTTTTAAAAATGTAATATCTATTGAATTATCTGATAAATACTTTGAGGTATCAAGAAGTAGATTTACTAATAACCCAAATGTTAAAATTATAAAGGGTGATTCCTTTAAGATTTTACCTGATATATTAAAAGATATCAACGAGCCTGTAACATTCTGGTTAGATGGTCACCACTCTTGTGGTGATACAGCTTTAGGTGAGCACTGGGCACCTTTAATACAAGAGTTGAATGTTATAAAGGAACATTCAATAAAAACACACACCATATTAATAGATGATATGCGATGTTGGGAACATCCAAACCCCACACATGGATTCTATAAAGATGATATTTTTAAGAAACTATTGGAAATTAACAAAGATTATAATTTCACATATGAGGATGGTGTTCAAGAAAAAGATATTTTAGTAGCTCACTTATGATTTCAATTTTACTAGCAACGTATAATGGTGAGAAGTATCTCTCATTAGCAATTGAATCAATACTTAACCAATCATTTACTGATTTTGAGATATTGATAGGTTTTAACGGAACAACTGATAATTCAAAAGAAATACCATTAAAATATAATGACCCAAGGATAAGAATATTTGATTATGGTGATGACAAGGGTAAGTCAAATACATTAAATAAACTTATAAAAGAAGCTAAGTATGATTGGGTTGCTCTGCAAGATGATGATGATTTCTGGATACACACTAAGTTAGAAAAACAAATACCATTGATGTCTGATTATGATGTTATTGGAACATTAATATGTTATATCGACAGTGAGGGTCATATAACCGGTCAACCGCAATTATCAACAATACCATCAGATATTAAAAGTATATCATTATCAGGTCTAAACCAAGTAGCTAATACGAGTGCTATTTTCAAAAAATCAGATGCTTTAGAGATAGGTGGTTGGAGAAATGAATTTGATGGTATTGAGGATTATGATTTTTGGTTAAGGCTCATGAGGGCTGGTAAAAATTTTATAAATATACCAGAACAATTAGTCCAACACAGACTACACACAAATAGTAATTTTAATACAAAAACACACAATTTAAGAAAAATATTATAAAGATATGTTAATAAAATTTAATGATATAGTTGAAAAGTATGGTAATCCAAAGGGTATAATACACATTGGAGCTCATTTAATGGAAGAAAGAATTGATTACAAACACAATGGGTTAGATAATACCATATGGGTTGAAGCTAATCCTGAATTATTTTCAAAAATAGAATTCATAAATCATGAATTTGGTGATGAGTTAGTAATAAATAACACTATATCAGATGAAGATGGTAAGTTATATAAGTTTAATGTGACAAATAATGGTCAATCATCATCTATATTAGAATTGGATAAACATAAGATACATCATCCACAAATTCATGTAACTGATGTTATTGAGGTTTCTTCAAAAAGAATGGATACATTAATAATGGAAAATAACATAGATATAGATAATTATGATTTTCTAAATATAGATATACAAGGAGCTGAATTATTAGCATTAAAGGGCTTTGGTGACTTATTGAATAATATAAAATTCATCTATACTGAAATAAATACCAATTACCTATATAAAGATTGTGCGTTGGTTTCTGAAATAGATGAATATTTAGAAAAATATGGGTTTGAGAGGGTTGAAACATCAATGACTGAATTTGAGTGGGGTGACGCTTTATATTTAAATAATAATAGGGAAATAAACCACAATCGGTTATGAAAATAGGTAAAGAAACGAATTCTAAAATAGGTATTTATGAGTTTCATAAGTTTCATAATGTTTCTCATTATGAATATACTCATTGTCAACCTTCGATAGATATAACTATCGGTGTGGATTCTGAATCAAGTGGTGATGTATATTACATTTTTGATTGTCCAGGTGGTGACGCCTTTGCTCATTGGGTATATGAATCCTTTATAACTTATCCTATATTCTGTGAATTGCGGTTTAAATATCCGAATATTAAAGTATTGACAAAAAATAACAAAAAATATGTTAAATCATTTCTCAAACTTTTAGATGAGGATATAGAAATTGTTAATGATATACAAAATATACAAAATATATGCTTTTTCCCACCAATTTTATCATTAAATGATCATTCTATCGATCAAGAATTTTTTAGCACTTTGATAGACAATTTTAAAAAAATGTTAATAGATAATGTTACGATTATGGAAACCAATGGTATTATATTATTACCTAGGAATAAAAAGGATAATTACTCATCAAATGATAGGAAAGTTGATATAGATGATATCTATGATTATATTATTGATAATGATGGGACGATATTCAATACGTATGAAATTAATAATTTGAAATTACAATTTAGTATAATAAATAGTTTTAAAAATATAATTTTAGATTATGGATCTTCATTTTTGGTAAATTCTATTTTTCAAACTAATAAAAATATATTAGTTATGGATAATTTTAACCATTCTTATCAAATTGATAAATTTATAGCAATGAGAATATTGTATGATAAGATATGTGATTTCAATAATGTTAATTTATTAAAGAATATTTCTTTAGATGATATTAAAAAAATAACAACTTAACTATGATTTATATTTTTGGAGATAGCCATAGCGACTTTAATTTTAGAAATTTACCAGCGAATAATTATGCAGAGCCATCAATTACCATGCACAGAATCGGGAGGGATAATATCATAATGAATTTCAAACCTATATTTAATAAAAAGGATTCTACATTTATATTTAATTACGGTGAAGTGGATTGTCGGTGTAATATAGGTAAACAAATTATATCTGGTAGAAACTTAAACGATGTTTGTCAATTATTAGTAGATGATTATTTCAACACTATTAAAAATAATGTAAAATTATATAAAAATATAATTATAGTAGCGATAATACCACCTACTAGAAAAGAAGATTATGAGAGTGTTAATGGGCCTATAACACATGAATACCCATTCGTTGGGTCTGATGATGATAGATTGATATATCACGAAACAATGAATTCGTTGTTGAAAGATAAATGTGTGGAAAATGGGTTTATATTTTTTGATCCATTTGATCATTATTCGGATAATGGTGGGTTTTTATTACAATCACTATCTGATAATCAGGTACATATAGGTAATAATGGTAAATTTTTAGAAGAATTTAAAAAACAAATATTTGTATGATAAAATTTATAATTTTCGATTTAGATGGAGTATTGGTAGAAGCTAAGAAAATACATTATACTACATTAAATGATTCTTTGGCTATGGTTGGTGATGAATATATTATTGATTGGGATGAACATTTAAATAAGTATGATGGATTGAAAACAAGTCAGAAATTAGAAATGCTTAGTCGGGATCGAGGTTTATCAACTGATTTACATGAACAAATATGGAATAATAAACAAAGATTGACTTTGGAAAATTTGAGAAATTTATCACTTGATGAAGTGCTCCTTGAGACTATATCAAAATTATCTAATGATGGTTATAAGATTGGTTGTTGTTCTAATTCTGTCCGAAAAACAGTTCTAACAGTTTTATCAAAGCTTGGTATAATAGAATTCTTTGATGTCATTTTCTCAAATGAAGATGTGAAAAATAGTAAACCACACCCAGAGATGTATTGGAAAGCTATATCAGAAATTGGTGTTTTACCAGAAGAAACTTTAATAGTAGAGGATTCACCATATGGTTTATTGGCAGCACATAGAAGTAAGTCGAATGTTCTTAGGGTACTTAACACGACTGAGGTAAATTATAATAATATAATGAATAAAATAAAAAATATAATAAAAAATAAAACAGAAATTATGCCAAGATGGACTGATGAAAAATTGAATATTTTAATACCAATGGCGGGTGCTGGGTCTAGATTTGTAAAAGCTGGATATACCTTCCCAAAACCACTGATAGAAGTTGATGGTAAACCTATGATACAAGTGGTGGTTGAAAATCTAAACATAGATGCTAATTACATCTATGTTGTTCAGAAATCACATAGTGAAAAATATAATTTAGATACTTTACTCAATTTGATAACTCCAGATTGTAAAATAGTTGAAGTTGATGGTTTGACAGAAGGTGCTGCGTGTACTGCTCTTCTAGCAAAAGAGTTTATTGATAATGATAACCCATTATTCTTTGCCAATTCTGATCAATTTGTTGAGTGGAACTCTAATGACTTTATGTATAAGATGCAAGAAACTAATGCTGATGGTGGTATAGTATCATTTGAATCAACACACCCAAAGTGGTCATTTGCTAAAATTGATGAAAATGGATTTGTTACAGAAGTCGCCGAGAAAAATCCAATATCCAATATAGCAACGGTTGGGTATTATTATTGGAAAAGAGGATCGGATTTTGTTAAATATTCAGAAGAAATGATAGAGAAGAACATTCGTGTTAATGGTGAATTTTATGTTTGTCCCGTATTTAATCAAGCAATAGATGATGGTAAGAAAATAAGAACTTTTAATACTGATGGTATGTGGGGACTTGGTACACCAGAGGATTTAACATTATTCTTAAATAAAAAAAGTAATAAATGAAAAGGTGTTTTATCTTAGGTACTGGTTTGAGTCTGAATGATTTGGATTTGGATAAATTGGCAAACGATACTACGATAGGTGTTAATCAAATATCTAGAAAGTATATACCCGATTATATTTGTGTAAGTGATAGTAGTTGCTTATTGAAGAATGAAAGTGATATCATTAATGAAAAAACAAAAGAATGTAATTTTGTTTTTGTTGATAATAGTCATAATGTTGTGTTACCTGCGCGTTTTATAACGAAAAATACCACAATAACATCTTTTAAACCGGGTGTGAAATATTTCATTGATACTAACCTATCTTATATCTCCGACACCGGTGGTAGTGTTGTTCAAGATTTAGCAATACCATTAGCAATAAATATAGGATTTGATGAAATATATTTACTTGGGTGTGATGGAGGATATAGACATTTTTTTGACCCTAGTGGTGATGATGTCAAGTGGTTCGAATCTAGGTATGGTAAATATAGAAGGTTGCAAAAATGGAATGATGTAATAGAAGAGACTGATAAAATGGGAGTTAAAATATACACCTGTTATAAAGATAACATATTTAAAGAATTGGAATATAGAAATTATGAAGAACTTTTTGGTAGAAGTGACATATAATTAATAGAAAAAAAAACAGAAAAAAAAACAGATGGAAAAAATATCAATTGATTTTAATACAGACAAACTATTCACTAATGTAACAAAAAAAGTATCCGATTTTGTGAGTGGTAAAGGGGATGGGTTGGTGACAATTTATTCACCACACACAACTTGTTGTGTGTGGTTAACGGAAGATGAACTTTTACATAAAGCCGATGTAAGATTTTTTCTAGACACATTAGTACCATCCTCTAAAGATCCAGAGGGAAAACAAAAAAATGTTAAATATCTACATGATATGATTTCTTTAAGAAATGATGTTGATTTGAGCGAACCGATTAATGGACATTCTCATATCAGATCTATGTTTTTTAATTCATCAGAAACTATACCAGTTTTTGATGGTAAGTTACAATTGGGTAAATGGAAACAGATATTTATAATTGAATTAGACCCAAATAGGGATAGAGAAGTATTGGTAACATTTTTAGGTTAATAAAAAAAAATATTATAATGGTATATTATGTTGATATAGATAATACAATTTGTTATTATCCAGAAGGAGCTACAAAACAACATCCTGGTATAGATGAACCTATACCAGATTATGATAAGGCTTTACCTTATTTAGAAAGAATAGGGAAAATAAATAAACTATTTAATAGTAATCATATAGTTGTGTATTGGACCGCAAGGGGTACGGTTACTGGTTTGGATTTATATGATAAAACTTTAGAACAGTTACAACAATGGGGTTGTGAATTTACAGAATTGAAGTTGGGAAAACCATATTATGATTTGTTCATTGATGATAGGAATATAAATTCAGAGACATTTTTTTCATGAAAATATTTTTAATCATTAAAGAAAAATCACAAAGGGTTTTGAATAAAAATTTCCAACTAATTGGTGAACTTCCACTATGGAAACACATGATTGAAAATCTATCAAATTTTGATATATATATCGATACTGATAGTGATGTTGTGTATGAGGAATCTAAAATATATAAAAATGTAACACCGTATAAACGGAAACAATCATTCATAGATATGGAAAATGATGAAAATAATAAAGAGAGTCCGGTATTATTAATGATACAAAATTTCATTGACGAATATATTGATGATGAAAATGAAATTATCATCACACCACATGTCACATCACCATTTTTAACAGAAGAAACAATAAAAAAGGCTTCTGAATATCTATTGAGTGGGTATGATAGTGTTCAATCGGTCACTTCTCATCAAGAATTTGCATATTATGATGGGTTACCTATCAATTTCTCACCGGAAGTAGTACAAAGGACACAAGATTTGAATCCGATAATTATGTCAAATGGTGCGTTTTTTATTTTCACAAAACATATGTTTGAGAAACATAATAATAGGGTAGGTGATAATTGTTATACGTATGTAATTGATTACCCAGAATGTATAGAAATTGATAATAATAACGATTTGAAATTAGCACGCATAGTATATAATGGTTTAAATAATTAAAAATGAGAATAATTGATGTTACATTGAGAGATGGCGGACACGCGGTAGATTTTAACTGGGAGATGTCTTTCGCAAAAGAATATTACGAAATAGTGAGTGATATGGTAGATTATGTAGAATTGGGATATTGGATGCAATCAGAAAAAAGTATTAATCCATTCTATAATTTGGATATGGATAAAATAAATGATATCACACAATCATCAAAAAGAAGAAATGTATCAATAATGATAGATTATCATTATTGTGTAAAGGATGTGAAATTATATCCAAAATATGATGAACAAGAAGAGGTGGCGATGATAAGACTTTGTTCTCGTAAAGAAGATATTGATGACGCTATAAAATTTGGAAGTGAGTTAAAAACATATACTGGGTTGAATGTGAGTTTTAATATATTTAACGCATCTAATTATTCTGAAGAAGAAATCACACAAAATTGTACCAAAGTATCCACTAATAATTTTGATTTTATTTATTTTGCTGATACACATGGTTCGATGGATTTAAAGAGGGACATAAACAAATTCGAAAATGGGTTGGATATTTTAATCCAATCTGGTAAATCAGTTGGTATTCATTTACATGATCATTTAGGGAAGGCTTATTATAATTACCAATTTGCTAACGAATATGGATTTGATTTTAGCGACACATCAGTTCGTGGGATGGGAAAGGGAGCTGGTAATTTAAAATTGGAATATCTGAAAGTTGATAATAAATTAATAGAATTTATCAATAAACATAATGAATTATTACAAATACATCCAACACCATGGGAATTAATTACAGCTAAACATAGTTTAACTGATAATTATGCTAAAGAAGCATCGGCTATTAATTTACCCATACCAACATTCATTAATTTTTGTGAGTGGATAAATGGGGTGGATAAGGATTCATATGATAATAAATTAATGAACGAATTTTTAAAAAAATAAGTATGAAGAAAATATTAGTAACAGGTAGTAGTTCGGGATTAGGAAGATCGATAGTTAATAGATTTTCCGATCATTATGAAGTTTATGGTATCAGTAGAAGTGATACTCCAAATATCCGATCAGTTAAAGTAAACTTTTTGGATGGTGAAAAATTATATCAAGAATTGTCAAATTTTATAAAAAAGGGAGATGAATATGAGTATGTTTTTTTAAATGCTGGTATATTGGGTAATTTAAAACTATCTAATGAAGTGGATTCTAAGCAATTGGAAAATAGCTTTAATGTGAATGTGATGGCGAATAAAATAATAATTGATTATTTTTTAAACAATGATATAAAGGTAAAAACTTTCATAGGATTAAGCTCTGGTGCTTCGTCAAAGGGATATTATGGATGGGGAGAATATTGTATTACCAAAGGAGCGTTTAAGCAAATGATGTCAGTTTATGGTATAGAAAACCCTAATATTAATTTTATATCAATGTCACCTGGATTAGTAAAGACAAAAATGCAAGATAAAATAAAAAACACTTCAGCCGAAACCATACCATCATTGAGTAAATTTCATAATATGTATGATACGATGAAAACACCCGATGAAGTATCAGAATTCATATTTAATAATCTAGATTACATAGTTGATAATGTTGATCAACATGGGTTTATAGATATTCGTGATAAAATTTAAAAATAATTAAGAATAATGGGTAGTAAAATATTTGGATTAGGATTACCAAAGACAGGAACAACATCTTTAGCAAAGTATCTGGAAAATATAGGAATAACTACGATACATGATGATGTAACTTTTTTTAGAAATAAAGGAAATATACAATCTATCAAAAGTCTGTTGATATATGATGCTTATGTTGGATCGTTATGTGTAACTCGGTATGAAATAATTGAAAAATTCACTAAAGAAAAATTCATAATAACAGATAGGGATAAAGATAGTTGGTTAGAATCCTCTAAAATATGGTTTAGCCAACCAGGAAATTCTAATATAAGAATGGAATTATTTGGATGTGATATGTGGGACAGAGAAAAATTCAGTAAAGTATATGATACATATATAATAGATTTGGTAGAAGTATTAGAAAAAAATAAATGTGATTATATTATCATAGATATTATTAATACCAATAATGATGTTGTTTCTCAACAAATTTGTGATTTTGTTGGAATTGAGAATGATAATAATATATTACATTCAAATGGAAGAAATAATATTGATAAAAAACATTATCTACAAAAACGAAAATGAAGTTAATATCACATAGAGGGAATATTAATGGTAAAATAGAATCATGTGAAAATGAACCAAATTATATTGACATTGCTATAAAAAAAGGATACGATGTTGAGATCGATGTTTGGTATAAAGATAATACTATATGGTTGGGGCATGATAAGCCACAATATGTTATAGATTTTAGATGGATTAGAGATAGATTTTCTAAGTTGTGGATTCATTGTAAAAATATTGATGCTATGATATATTTAAAAGAATGTGTATATCCTATTAATTATTTTTGGCACCAAGAAGATGATGTTACTATAACTTCTCTAGGATATTTCTGGACATACCCAGGTAAACAATTAACAAAAAATTCAATTTCTGTTATGCCTGAAACTAAACAATTTGATAATATTGAAATATCATATGGTATATGTTCAGATTATATAGAAAAATATGATAAATTATGATAATAACTAAATTACAAGGAGGATTAGCAAATCAATTATTCCAATGGGCTTATGGAAAAAGTCTATCTGAAAAATATAACACACCATTATACCTTGATTTGAATCTATATACAGATAAACACATCGGTGATACAAGAAGAGACTATTCTTTAATTAAATTTCCTAATTTTTCTAATAGTCCATTAACAGATAAATCATTATTGGTTGGTAGGGGATTACATACCTTACGAGATAATTTTATATTCAGTGATATTAATTATGATGATAATTTAAATTATTATTTAGATGGTTATTGGCAATCTGAAAAATACTTCAAAGAATTTGAAAGTGTTATAAAAGAAGAATTAAAACCAAACCAAGACATCTTAGATAAGTTGAATAAAACACCATTTATTAACAAGAATGTTGTATCCATGCATATAAGAAGAACTGATTATACCACATCAAACGGATATCATCCTGTACAAACAATTGATTATTATAAAAGGGGATTAGAAGTTATAGGTGATTATGATTATATTTTTGTTTTTTCTGATGATATACCTTGGTGTAAGGAAAATCTAAAATTCGAGAATATGGTTTTTATGGAGGGATTTGATGATGTTGAGGATTTGTGGTTAATGTCTATGTGTAAAAATAACATAATCGCTAACTCATCGTTTAGTTGGTGGGGAGCTTGGTTAAATTCTAATCCTGATAAAAAAGTGATAGCACCATCAAATTGGTTTGGGGAAAGAGCTAACTTAAATACAAGTGATATAATACCAAGCGAATGGATAAAAATATAATATTAGTAACCGGTGGTTTAGGATTTGTAGGATCTAATTTGGTTGATAAGTTAGTTGAGAAAGGTAATGAGGTTGATGTTATAGATAACCTATCATCTATTTCATCATCAAAAGAATATTGTAATCCATTAGCTAATTATTACTATGAAGATATTAATAATATAGACATTCTCAATAAACCTTATGATAAAATATTCCACCTAGCAGCAGAAGCTAGAATACAACCTTCTTTCGAAGAACCGGTTAAATGGTTTGAATCAAATGCTTTAGGTACAATTAAAGTAATGGAGTTCGCTAGAAAGAATAATTGTGGGATAGTTGTTTACGCAACCACATCATCAAAGAATCATGGTTCTGATTATATAAGTCCTTATACTTATTCAAAAGTAGTTGGGGAAGGAATTCTTAAAACTTATTCAGAATGTTATGATATAAATTGTGCGATGGCTACTTTTTATAATGTTTATGGTTATAGAGAACCAGAAGTAGGTGAATATGCTACGGTTGTTGCTAAGTTTTTAAGACAATATAAAGATAATGAATTGATAACTGTTGTTGGTGATGGTCAACAGAGTAGAGACTTCACACACGTTGATGATATATGTGTTGGGTTGATAGCAATAAGTGATGGTGAGTGGAAGGCTGATAACTTTGATTTGGGTCGTGGAGAACCAATTAAAATAATTGATTTAGCTATGCTGGTTTATGAGGGAGAAGAAGATAATATAAATCATATTCCTTTAAGGAAAAATGAAGGACAACATACAGAGTCTAATTGGGTAGAAACTTATAAAAAATTAGGATGGAGAGCTAAAAACAATTTAGTAGATTATATAAAAATTAAAATAATAAATGATTAAAGAAAGTGATATAGTGTTTGTAACAACAACCCTTTATACTAAGTGGTTAGATTACCAACAAAATATAATTAAAACTCTTTTCCCAGAAAGTGGTGTAATAGTAGTTGATGGTAGAGAAAATTGGCCAAACTCTTGGTTCTATTGGATAGATGAAGTTAAAAAGTCAGATAAGAAGTATTATATTCATATTGATGAAGACTTTTTCATAACATCTAAGAGAGAGTTATTAAAGTCTGTTCAGAAAATGGAAGATAATAATATAGATTTACTTGGTTGTTCAGATGGATACCACCATTATAGAGGAGCTAATCCAGTTGCTATAAACACATTTTTTATGATTGGTAGGGTAGAAGATGTTAAGAAGTTAGATGTTGATTTAAAGTCAGCTAAATATTCATGTTTAACGGATGGTCAAGTTTATTTTTGGGGTAATAACTTTGGTATAAAATTCGAAGAAATATTTAAAGATGATTTCGATTATAGATTCGAAGACCAAGGTGGTTCGAATTTTAAGTATGATCATGAGCCATATTATGCTTTCCTTTGGTCAATGAAAGAAATGGGTTGTAAGTTTGATTATTTATATCCATTTTTTGATGATAGATTTAAATCAACCAATCCTAGATTAGAAAAAGATTCAGATGATATTGGTATACATATGTGGTATACAAGAAATTGTGATAGTAATAT
>Ga0307488_10003006_pt1 | contig 14133 bp, 13 predicted proteins | sample SB02metaG_FD_202248 | JGI IMG/M metagenome (GOLD analysis project Ga0307488, IMG submission 202248) | Sea-ice brine microbial communities from Beaufort Sea near Barrow, Alaska, United States - SB 0.2 | ecosystem: Environmental > Aquatic > Marine > Coastal | place: USA: Alaska | collected... | reverse complement strand
GTTGTCATTCCTGGCGCAACTGGTTTTACTAATGAGTATTACGCAGTTAAGTTGTCGGGACTATTAGAAACAACAGAAGTATCTACATACATTCAAGATTTTGTTGGCAAGAAAATTACTGGTTCTGCTAGTGGTGTTGTCGCAGAAGTTATACAAGCAGTTGCTGCAACAACAACTGATCCTATCACTCTATTTGTAAAGTATGTTGCAACAGGTTCAGATAATGTAACAACTGTTTTTAATAACGGTGAAAAGATATCTGCTAATGGTACGGTAGGTGCTTTTGGTTCTGGTATTGACTCTGCACAACTTGAAGCAACTGCTGCAACTGCAACAGGTAGTTCTGCAAATGTTCAAGAAGGTGTTTACTTTGTTCGTGGACATTTCGTAAAGGTTGCAACACAAAGAATTATTCTAGACAAGTATACCAACACACCATCATACCGTATTGGTTTGACTGTTACAGAAACATTAGAGACTCCAGAAGAAGACACATCCCTTTTAGATAACGCACAAGGTTCTTCAAACGTAAACGCTAAAGGCGCACACCGATTAAAGATTTCTCTTGCTCTTTCAAAACTTGCTTTAGATTCAGTTGAAGATGAAAACTTTATTGAACTTCTTAGAACTGATTCTGGTATCGTACAAGAAAAGGCTAGAAACACAGAATACTCAGTTCTTGGTGATACTCTTGCCAGAAGAACATATGACTTGTACGGTGACTTCAGTGTAAAGAAGTTTGACGTTGAAAAATTAGAAACCCTAGATGATGGTTTGAACAATGGTGTTTATCAATCTTTAGAAACAACGGATGATGGTAATATTGCATCTGATGATTTTGTCACAATGCAATTGTCGCCAGGTAAAGCATATGTTCGTGGTTACGAGATTGAAACAGTTGTTCCAACATATGTCGATATCGCAAAACCAAGAACTTTCAGTTCATTCAATGGTGCAGTAACTCCTGTTGAGGTTGGTAACTATGCATTGGTTAGTAATGTTCATGGACAACCAGAAATCTCTCCAGAAATATCTGGTAAGATTGCTAAACCATATCGTGATATTCAACTATTTGATACTCAGAATACTACTGGTGGTAGTTCTAATGGTACTAAGATTGGTGTCGCTCGTGTTCGTGCGATAGAACATCATTCTGGACAACAAGCTGGTACTGTAGATTCTATGAGTGCTGCTGCACAATTCAAACTTTATATGTTTGACTTGAGAATGTTTACCAAACTTACAATGTCTGGCACTCCTGCTGGTGGCGCTGCTGGTGGCATGGTAACTGGTGCAAAGATTACAGGTGCTACCTCTGGTTCATATGGTTATGTCCACTCTGATAGTACTGGAACAGGACTTGTTCTTACAACAGTTGTGGGTAAGTTCCAAACTGGTGAAAAATTAATATCTACCTCTTCTAGTGTTGCTGCTAATCAGTTCATGGAAACCTCTGGTAACACAGACGTTACCGTTTCTGCAATTGCAGAATTTAACTTTGATGCCGTAAAACAAGTTTACATGGATGGTACTGAATCTGATATAGACTTTACTGCTGACTTAGTTCTAGATGATTCGTTTACAGTTAATGGTACTATTACTATTGGTACTGACAAAGACGCTGTTGGTGGTTTCCAATCAGACTTTGCAACTGATGTAAGAGTTGGTGATATTATATCTCTTCCTACTGGCACTAGCGGGGCTTTAGAAACTAGAAGAGTTGATTCCATATCTGGACAGACTTTAGATTTAAGTTCTGATGTCACTACAAGTGTAACCTCTGTTGCAATGAAGAGACTACGGGCTAAACTTGTAGACCAAAACAAAAACATACTTCTGAGAAAACTCCAGAAGGACACAATTAAAACTTTAAAGACAACTTCAAATGGTTTTATTTCAGACTCTTCTATTACTATTCGTAAGTCTTTTGTAGGAACATCAAACTCTTCTGGTGTAGTTACATTCACAACAACAGGCGCTAACGAAACTTTCAACTCTGTAGACAATGAAGATTACAATTTGGTTATCACAACCGCTTCGTCTGACGGTGGTACTGCCGCTGTTGGTGATGTTGTTAACCTATCCTCTGATGAAGTTACTGTCGCTAACAACTCTACATCTTTAACTATTACTTCTAGTTCTATCTTAGGTAACGCTTCATCAGTTCGATTGGTTGCAACATTGACTAAGACAGTTGCTTCAGAGAAAACTAAAGTTAGAAACAGATCATCACTAATTATTGCTGATCAGTCTGCTGCGGGTCTATTTGGTACTTCTGCACATCATAAAGAGATTTCTCTTGCATATGCAGATATCCATAAGTTAACTGCTGTATTCGAATCTCCAGACGCATCTACAAACCCAAGACTTCCACAGTGGACTATTACTGGTGCAACTGGTGTGTTTGAAAAGGGTGAGATTATAACTGGACAAACATCTGGTACTAAGGCTTATGTGGTTAACCCACAGTCGCCATTAACATTCGTTCCAATAAATGAAGGAGTGTTTGATGCTGCTGAATCAATCTTAGGATTGGAAAGTGCTAAGACTGCAACATTAGAAACTTTCTCTGCTGGTGATAGACTTATCACTAATAACTTCGTTTTAGATAGTGGACAAAGAGATAACTTCTACGACATAGGTAGACTTGTAAGAAAAGGTTCTTCTCCTGCTCCTGTCGGTAAACTGCTTGTTGTATTTGATTACTTGACTCACAGTACTGGTGATTTCTTCACGGTAGATTCTTATTCTACCATTCCATACAAAGAGATACCAACATACTCTGCTTCTCGTGTAGATCCAGAAACTGCTGCACCTAGTGGTGAGTACGACTTGCGTGATACAGTAGATTTCAGACCTCGTGTTGGAGATTCAACTGTATCTCTTACTAATGTCGCTTTGACTGAACCTTCTCAGACATATGCTGCTGACAAAGTTACAAGTCTATCATTCTCTTTTGAAAGTAGAGACTTTAGTGGTACTGGTGGTTCAACCACAAACATTCCAAAAGATGGTTCAAACTTTGCATACGACTTTGAATTTTATCTTCCAAGAAAAGATGCATTGTATTTGACATCTGCTGGAGAATTTAAGGTATCTTCTGGTACTGCTTCTGAAAACCCAACCGACCCATCAGTTATTAGTGACGCAATGTTGATTGCAGAAATTGGACTGAATGCGTATGTCCTTGATTTGGAAGATGTTCAACTATCAGTTGTAGACAATCCAAAGTACTCAATGGCTGACATTGCTAAACTAGAAAACCGTATTGATAATATGGAGTACTACACTGTACTTAATCTTCTAGAGAAAGAAGCAGACTCCTTACAGATTCAAGATGCAAATGGACTTGACAGATTTAAGTCTGGTTTCCTTGTGGATAACTTCTCAGGACACGCCACTGGTGATGTTCAACATCCAGACTATCGTGTGTCAATTGATATGCAGAATGGTGAGTTGCGTCCAAAATACTTTATGAAAAACGTGAGGATGAATGAGGAAAATACAAATGAAACCGATAGAACATCTAGTAACTATCAGAAAACTGGTTCTTTATTAACTCTTCCTTATGAACATAAAGTAGCTGCCGAACAACCATATGCAACTCGTGTAGAAAATCTCAACCCTGTGTTGAACTTCTCATGGGCTGGTAACATGAAACTCACACCAGAAGGTGATGAGTGGTTTGAAACTAGAAGACTTCCAGATTTAATTATTAACAGAGAAGGAAACTTTGATAGTGTTCTTGCTGCTAATCGTAATGCGATTGGTACAGTTTGGAACGCATGGCAGACACAATGGACAGGTATTACCACTAGTAGTACAAATAGGTTCAGAGAGACAAATTGGTCACGTGCTAGAAGTACTGTTCCATATCGTCCTGTCATTGAAAGAACTACATCGACTACACAAACTGGCCAGACCAGATCAGGTATTAGAACTTCTGTTGTTCCTAGAATTATCAATGAGTCTAGGGGTGATAGAGTAGTTGCTCGTGCTATCATTCCATTCATTCGTGCAAGAAACGTACACTTTGAGGCGTCAGGTATGAAACCTCTTACTCAAGTATATCCTTTCTTTGACAAAAGAAGTGTTGCTAAGTATGTGTTCCCTACTGGCGGTGGTGTTAAGGGTGTCGTATCAGACCTCGTAACTTCATTGGTTGGTTCTTGGAGTAGTATTTCTAAGATTGAATTTGACTATCATAAAATTGGTTCTAACTCATTGATTGCTACTACTTCATATAGAACACAAACTAGTGGAAAGTATATTCCTATTAACACACAACAGTATCCTGGCAGCACCCGCTCAGTTGTCACTGATAGTGGGCTTACTCTTACTCCAAACCATAATGGTAACGTAGGTATAAGAGCCTTCTTTACAGATACAAATGATAGGCTTGGAACAGATGATAGACTATTTGATGTTCGTATTTACGATCAAGATGGAACTCTAATTCCTAGAAGTCTTTATCAGATTGAAAGTTCAAAAAGATTTACTAATATTGGTAGGGCAGTTGATTCTAGTACAGACTCTTTTGCATTCTTTAATACATCAAGATATTCTAACGCAAATAAACAATGCGAGATTACAATTAGAGTAATTGACGGCGCTAAGACACTTCTACCTTCTACTGGAAGACTGAAAAAGTATGATTATCTTCGTGCTGACGAAACATCATTAGTAACTGATGCTGCTGGTTCGGTTGAAGGTTACTTTGCTATTCCAGATGCAAGGACAAGAAACAACCCAAGATTTAGAACTGGTGAAAGAGTATTCCGTTTAACTTCTTCCTCAACTAATGTTAAGGCTCCAGAACCAGAAACTTTTGCACAGGCAACTTATACTGCTAATGGCGAAATAAGAAGTACTAGAGAAACTATTGTTAATACTCGTAATGGACGAGTTGTAACTCGATCTGCAAACCAAACAAGGGTGCTAACTGGTGCTGCTGCTACTAGAGATGCTATTGTTGGTTGGTGGGATCCAGTTGCACAATCGTTTATGCCTCAGACTGAGGGTGGAGAGTATATCACAAAGATTGATGTATTCTTCTCACAGGTTGATGAAAATATTCCTGTCACATGTCAGATTCGTGAAATGAATACTGGGTATCCGACAACTAAGGTTCTTCCTTTTGCAAGTAAGACGTTAACACCAGAAGAGTGTGTGATATCAAATGACGCTACTGCTGCAACAACATTTACTTTTGATGAACCTGTTTATGTTAAGAACGGTGTGGAAGTTGCTATTGTTCTACAAACCGACTCTCCAGATTATCTTGTGTGGATTTCACGCATGGGTGAAACTGATGTGGGCGGTAAGAGGCTTGTATCAGAACAACCTTACTTGGGTGTTCTATTTAAGTCACAGAACAACTCTACATGGACTGCTTATGACATGGAAGATTTGAAATTCAAAATCTATCGTGCAAAGTTTGACACAACCAAAACGGCTACTATTAATTTCGTTAACGATGCTGTAGAAACTGTTGACTTAGAAAATGATGCTATCAGAACATTCAGTGGTGTTAGTAAAGTCAAGGTTCTTCATAGAGATCATCACATGTATGATGCAACAAAGAATAATGTCACTATTAGTGGTGTTACTTCTGGTATTACATCTACATTAAGTGGTGCAATAACAAATAGTGCAACAACATTAACTCTTGCTACTGCACTCACTGGTGTTGGTACAAGTACTGCTGTTGTTCTAAAACTGTTCTCTCTTAATGCATCTGGTGATTCCGTCACAGAAGTTGTTACAGGAACAACCAACTCAAGTAACTCTAAGATTGTTGAGAGTATTACTCGTGGAGTTGAAGGAACTGCAATCGCTCATGTCACTGGTGTCAGTGTTGAGAAGTATAGTATTGCAAACATCTCTTTGACTCAAATCAATAAGACTCACACAGACATTAATGATTCCCAGATGGATAGTTATACTGTTGCAACAACAACTGCTGCAAATGCTTCTGGTAACTTTGGTGGTAGTAATATTATCGCTTCTGAGAATTCCCAGATGGATCAGATGCAGGCTTTATTCTCTACCATTGAAAACCCAAATACTTCTATGACTGTTAAGATGAGAAGTACTACAGGTACTTCACCTAGTGGTACAGAAAGTTCGTTTGTGAAACAAACTATATCACAGGCAGATATTATTCCTTTGAATGATAATTATGTATTCGACAAACCAAGACTTATTGCTTCACAGATTAATGAAACAAATGAAATGTCTGGTGCTAAGTCATTAGAAGTTGAATTTACATTACAGAGTTCTAAGGACAACTTATCTCCTATTATTGATTTGGATAAGAGATCAGTTGTTACTGTTTCAAACAGATTGGATAACATCGACTCATCGTCTGCTGTTTACCCAACTACTGAGTATATACCACCAACTGACCCAGATGGTGACAGTAATGAAAGTATTTACATTACTCGTAAGGCTCAGTTGGCGACTCCTGCTAACTCAATCAAGTGTTACTTGGATGCTGCTAAGTTCCAAAGTTCTGAACTGCAAGTGATGTTTAAGATACTCCGTTCTGATGATGCATCAGACTTTGATGAAATTGGTTGGCAGTATTTCAATACGGATGGTTCTCCAGATACTAAAGTGAACAACTCTGTTAATACTAATGATTTCATTGAACGTGTATATAGTGTTGATAATGTAGGTGAGTTTATTTCCTTTGCAATTAAGATTAGAATGCAAGGTACAAATAGTTCAGAAGTCCCTCGTTGTAAAGACTTGCGGGCAATTGCATTGGCGACATAGAATGACAGACTATATTAAAGTAGAAGAACATCCTAAACTTGTACGAGATACTTATTCTCGTGCAATTATAAACACGGATATACATGCATACGAAGCTGCTATCAAAAGGTCTAGAAGTGTTAATCAACAAAAAGATACTATGAGGGATGCAGTAAGAGACATAAATAACTTAAAGAGTGAGATGCATGAAATAAAGTCTTTACTTTTAAAACTAGTGGATAGAGAATAATGGCAGATCGTAATACACCAGAATCATTTACCCTTGAACAATGGAGAGTTGAGTTCAACGAACTTGCTGTTGATGTCGGTGACATTGCTTCTCTTCCATCATCAGTAAATGGTGCAAACGTAACCGACATTGTAGAATCAGTTGTTCAACTTGAGAGTGCAATCAGTACGTTGATGAACCCAAATGTCTTAGACTTTGGTGATTCGACAAACGCTAATACTGCAAGAATTAAAATGGGCGCTGGTGATGATCTTCAGATGTACCATGATGGAAACAATTCAATAATCAATCATACGGGCACAGGTTCATTATTGCTGACATCTGACTCATCGACCTTAACATTTCCAGCTGTTGGTGGAACTATGGCGACTGAGGGTTTTAGTATAGCTCTTGCAGTTGCTCTTGGTTAAGACTTATAAATAATAGAGATATTAAAGGAAAAGAATAAATGGCCAATAATTTTAAAAACGCATTTGCAACAAGTGTCAGCACTACTGCTGGTTCTCCGACAGATGTGTATACAGCAAACAATGGATCTGCATGTAACTCAATTCTAATCGAACTTGACATTTCAAACACAGGCACTTCAGCAGTACAGGTTACAGTTTTAATTAGGGATAGTAGTGCTTCTGCATCATTCCATATTATTAAAAGTGCTCCTCTACCAGTTGGTTCCTCTTTGAAAGTGGTGTCAGGACAGAAGGTCGTTTTAAATGGTAATGACAAGGTTCAAGTATATGCTTCGGCAAATACTGTTGATGTGGTTGCATCAATCCTAGAAGACGTATCGTAAAGGAGAAATAAATGTCGTATATCGGTACTCCATTTCATAATCAAGTTTCACCTGCTTTTCATCAGGAGGACTTTACTACTTCTAGTTTTGGAAACATCACCGTAGGTTCTACAACTCACGCAAACTCTACTGCCTTGACTCAATCGGTGCCAGGCGGTAATGATGAAAACCTAATGGTTGTAATCAACAACGTAATCCAACAAGCAACAAGTGCATTCACTGTTGAACAGAATGCAGATGGTGAACCAAAGATTTTAAAACTTTCTGAGGCGCCTGCTGCAAGTTCAGTAGTTTATATTGTACATAGAGGTATAGGTTCTTTCCAAATGAAACCGCCCTCTGGTTCAGTTGGTTCAACAGAACTTCAAGCAAACTTAAAGTCATTTACCAATGATGTGTTTACAGGAAACGGTTCAACGACTGCATTCACTCTGTCAGAAGTACCTCCAAACGCAAACTCAGTTTTGGTGTTTGTTGATGGTATCCTACAGAAGACATCTAATAACTATTCAATTAGTGGTACTACGTTAACATTCACTTCTGCTCCAGATGCTAGTGCAGAGATTGAAGCAAAACATCTTGGTATTCGTGGAGTGGTTCGTAGAAGTCCAGATTGGTCTTACGATGCATTCACTGGTAATGGTTCTTTAACTGCATTCACATTATCAAGTAGTGGGGCAACAACAAACAGTGCATTCATCTTTTATAACGGTATTGCTTTGAAACCCACAGAAGACTACTCAATTAGTGGTGCTACATTAACACTTACATTTGCACCAACCAATGCATCTGAACTTATGGCGAGGTATCAACTCTAATGGCTAGTAATTCAAAAAATATCGCAGAACTTTTAAATGGCGACACAACTCTTACTGCAACAGATATTGCAAACGATGCTGTAACAGCAGATAAGATTGCTACAGGTGCTGTCGTTGCAGACGGACTTGGCGCTGGTTCTGTTACCGTAACAGCACTTGGTGCTGGTTCTGTTACTGCAACAAAACTAGGTGCTAGTGCCGTAACAACTGCAAAGATAAATGCTGGTGCTGTTACTACTGCAAAGATTACAGGAAACCTCGGCCGCAGAAACATGATTAGAAACGGCGATATGCAAATATGGCAAAGAGGTACAACAGTTTCAACTCAGAGTGACGTTTCAGCAGATGGGTGGTCTGTATATTCTACTGACTCTGGCGTTGGTAACTATGGTGTAGTTGTGACAAGGCAGGAGACAAGCCCTCTTGGTGAGTATGGGTACTATGCTCAAGTTGCACAGTCTGGTACACAGACAGGAATTAATTATTTGACTTTCGGACAAAGAATAGAAAGTACAATTACAAAATCTCAATTATCTAGTGGAGACAAGGTAACATTTTCATGTTATATTAGACGTAAACAAAATGCTGCTAGTAATTTAACAGTACAGGTAAGATATCCTTCTGGTGGGGTAGATACTTATCAGTCTGGCGGGACTCTATTGTCTGCATACGACACATTAATTGCTGCTCCATATCAAGTTAGTTTTAATAGTTTGACTCTTAATACTTGGGTAAGAATAACTGCAACATTTGATGCAACTTCTGCCATGGCAAATAGAGGATGTGCAGTATTCTTAGAAAACGGCGGCGGCAACTTGGGTGTAAGTAATACAAACCCTCTTTATGATACTACAGGATGGCAATTAGAAAAGGGCGAGACAGCTACTGCATATGAACACCTTTCATACGCTGAAGAACTTGCGACTTGTCAAAGGTATTATCAAAGAATTTCACAATCTGGTGGTGATTTTTATGTTATGACATCAAAAGGACAATCTTCAAATGCAGTTAGATTTGCTCAACAACTTGCAGTTCCGCTAAGAGTATCACCAACTATTTCACAAGGTGGTGGAATAGGCACTTGGAGAATTTTTAGACCAACACAAGGGGTAGTTACATCGAGTAGTACACCAACTGTTATTGGTTTTGTTGAAAACGCAGGATTTGTAAGTTTACAACTTGATGGAATTAGTGGAACGCAAGATAATTATCTTTATGGAACATCACCTAGTTTTGGAAGTGCTGGTTATTTTAATATGGATTCGGAGTTATAACTATGATTATTACAAATGCAAAGTATATAAAAGATGCAAAAACTAATACTAATATTGGAGTAGGTGCAACTATAAATGAGCAACATTACAATATACCCTTAGACACATCCAACAGACACTACGCAGAGATTTTAAGACAAGTGGAAGCAGGCGATTTAACCATTGCTGATGCAGACTAAATAGTATTACAAAAGATATGGGAAATAATTAAATGCCATTTATAGGAAAACAACCAGAAGTCGGTGCATACTCTAAGTTAGACGCTATTACAACGTCTGCTACTGCAACGTACAATCTGACTTTAGATAGTGGTGCATACTATCCTTCAAGTGCAAATCATCTACTGGTTTCTCTGAATGGTGTTATGCAGGCTCCACAAGATTCATTCACAGTAAGTGGTTCGACAATCGTATTCGCTTCTACACTCGCAAGTACTGATAGTATCGACTTTATCATGGCACTTGGTGACGTTCTAGATATAGGAACTCCCAGTGATGGTACGGTAACAACTGCAAAGATTGTTGATAATTCCATATCAACTGCAAAGATACAAGATGCTGCCGTGACAGATGCAAAGATTGCTACTGGTATTACTGCAACAAAACTCACTGGTGCATTACCAGCGATTAGTGGTGCGGCTTTGACTAACTTGCCTGTATTAGGTGTGGGTCAGAGTTGGACAGATGTTAAATCCAGTAGAGCAGCAGCAACCACTTATACTAACAGCACTGGGAAACCTATAGTTGTATCTATTATAGTCAACGCAGTTGTCGGTGCTGCTACTTCTGTTTACCTTAGTGTTGATGGACTTAGAATTTCAGCTCACACAGACACAGATAACGCTTATCAGGTCACCTTAGACGCTATTGTTCCAAATGGTTCAACATATCTCTACACACAACAAAGCACCACAAGCCCGATAAACTATTGGCACGAACTAAGATGAAGGGGTAATTAATACTATGAAAAATTATATAAACAACACAACTAAAGAAGTATTTGCCTATGAGTCTGACGGCAGTCAAGATGATTATATTCAAAATGGATTAGTGCCAATTAATGATGCTGATTTAGAAACATTAAGGGCAGAAGAAGCACAAGCAGCACAAGATGCTTTAACTTATTCTGACAAACGCAAAGCTAAATACGACCTACTCAATCAAGACGAAATGCGTTATGACGATGTAAAGAACTCAACAACAACTTGGGTAGATGCTATTGATGCAATCAAAGCAGCGCACCCTAAACCATAGTAAAATTATCTTCATCTGTATTGGGTGAAGATGGACAGGTGACACGCTAAGTCACAATAACTCAAGGAGAAAAAAAATGGCTATTACGAAAAGAACAGAACAGGATAAAATTGAAGTGGTTGGAACATTCAAGCACATTCAAGTAAGGACTGCTACAGTTATTGAAGAGGACGGTGTTGAACTGTCTCGTTCATTCAGTAGACATGTCGTTGGGCCTGATGCTTCGTCATCAGAAGTTTCAGCACAAAGTACAGAAGTGCAAGCAATGATTACAGCATTCCATACGGACGCTTTAAAGACTGCATATACTGATTTTCTTGCTGCTAACGCACCAGAGTAATCAATAAGAACTTAGGATAAGAAAAAATGGCGCTGATTAAATTAAATACAAGAAGCATACCAGATGATGCTGTGACGCCTGCGAAGGTGTCACAAAACCTTGGACGAAGAAACCTTATCACCAACGGCGCTATGCAGATTGAGCAGAGGGGCGCTTTCACTATTTCAACAACTGGTGGGCCAGAATATGGTGGGCCAGATCGTTTTCATATGTGGAGTTACACTAGTAGTGAACAGGTTACTGCTGAAATATCAAAATCAACTGTAGGGGGAACTCCCACAGGGTTCGCTGACACATACAGGATTGATGTTCTAACAGCAGAAAGTTCTGTTGCTGCTGGTGAATCGCTAGTATTTGCTCAATACATAGAAGCTCAGAATTGTCAACATCTTGAGTATGGAACAAGTGATGCAAAGTCTGTAACACTGTCTTTTTGGATTAAGACTTCGGTAACTGGAACATACTGTTTCTTCTTACAAAATTCTGATGGAGATAGAATCCAAGTTAAAGAATATACAGTCAATTCTGCTGATACATGGGAAAAGAAAATAATTACCATTCCAGGCGATGCATCTGGTACAATTAACAATGACAATGGCAGAGGATTGTGGTGCGGTTGGGTTCTTATGGCTGGCACAGATAGACATGGTTCTAAAGATGCGTGGAGAACAACTGGTGCAGATTATGCTACATCTAGTCAAGTTAATGCAGTTCATAATACAGCAAATAACATTTATATTACAGGTGTCCAGCTGGAAGTTGGCGATACTGCTACAGATTTCGAACACCGATCATACGGTGAGGAACTTGTGGCTTGTCAAAGGTATTTTGAACAGGGTATTTATTATAGAAGTGGTAGTTTCGTTCCTGGCACTGCATCTGTACAGACAGAAGGCTGGAAAGTAACTAAACGTGCCGCACCAACTTTTACCTTCACTGGTGGAGGTTATATTGGTACTACCGCTGCACTAGTTCAAGGCACGTCCGTAGATGACTTTAGACATTACCCATCTGCTGGGGGCGGAGTAACTACCAGTTGTAGATACTCCATGACTTGGAAAGCAGAAGCAGAATTATAGGATAATAAAATGAACACATATACAAACGCCAAATACGCTGTCGATCTAGATGGAACAACTAACTGTGCAGTTTGGGTTACATTAGGTTCGCAGTTAATGTTTGTGCCGATGGATCCAACAAATACACACTATGCAGAAATTTTAAAACAAGTTGCAGATGGTACACTAACCATTGCAGACGCAGATTAGGAATAAGATATGGCACTCAGTAAAGTAAATCCAAACTTCGTAAATCAACTTGGTCGAAGAAATCTTATTATTAACGGCGATATGCGTATAGCCCAGAGAGGGACAGGCGCATTTACAGCAAACTCAAGTTTTCCAGTAGACCGATGGAATATAATTAGTAACGCAACTGATTTTACAACAACGCAAGACTCCGCCGTTCCAACAGGCAAAGGTTTTACTAATTCTATTAAAATACAACCTACTGCAACAAAGTCTCCCTCTGGATCTACTTATTCAAGGCTTGGATACAGTATTGAGGGATATGATGGAGTAAGTTTGCGTTGGGGTACATCTGGTGCTAAAACTGCAACCATTTCTTTTTGGGTTAAATCATCTGTAACAGGTACTTATTCTATTTGTGTAAAAAATGGTGCTGCTAATAGATCTGTAGTTCAAGATTATACTATTAGTGTTGCTGACACTTGGGAATACAAAACTATAACCATTCCACCAGAGACTTCTGGTACATGGGATTCAGTTAATGGAAGATTTGCATACATAGATATTTGGCTTGCTGGACAAGGTTCTCAAACATCGACTACTGGTTCTTGGCTATCTTCTAATGCTAACATGTCTAATAACCAAGTAAACTTTTTCTCATCTACATCAAATACATTTAATATTACTGGATTCCAGTTTGAGGTTGGCTCAGTTGCTACAGATTTCGAACATCGTTCATACGGTGAACAACTTGCGGCTTGTGAAAGGTACTTTCAAAAATTTGGTGGAACAGCGTATGCAACTATAGCAAGTGGTATGCAACCAAACACCACAAACGCTAAATTTCATCTATCTTATAGGCAAGAAATGAGATCAGCACCGTCCATAACTATAGGAGTTGGGAGCACCGTTGCTGATTTAATTGTTACTGATAGAACTGCTTTTGACCAAGTCCTCTCTGGGCTGAGTGGGAACACAGCTGGTAAAACATCTGCCTATCTAAGTGCTCAATATTCTGCTGTAGGTGCTACTGGTAGAGGTATTTTATTGGCTGTAAAGAGTGGTACAACGACTACACTAAACTTAGATGCGGAGTTATAACAAATGAATATTACACAAGCGCAATATTATGCCGATGCAGTATCAAATCAAAACATGAGTATCCAAGCTACTATAGACGGACAAGATGTATCAGTCCCACTAGACCCAGCAAATAGACACTATGCAGAAATTTTAAAACAAGTTGCAGATGGTACAATAACCATTGCAGATGCAGACTAAATAGAAGTATGGAAAATAAAGGCAAAATACAATGAGTAACTATATCGGCGCAGAACCATCCTACGGTGTGTTCGACAGACAAATTCTTGCTGGGGATGGTACGACAACACAGTTCAAC
>Ga0307488_10003005_pt1 | contig 14134 bp, 7 predicted proteins | sample SB02metaG_FD_202248 | JGI IMG/M metagenome (GOLD analysis project Ga0307488, IMG submission 202248) | Sea-ice brine microbial communities from Beaufort Sea near Barrow, Alaska, United States - SB 0.2 | ecosystem: Environmental > Aquatic > Marine > Coastal | place: USA: Alaska | collected 2017-05-06 | reverse complement strand
AGCAGTTCAACATATACCCTCTATGGTGGTAACTATAATCATCGTTCAGATCATCTATATGGTGAGTCTGGAAATGCGGCTTCTTATACTGATGGTATAAACACTGAGGCTGTTCTTGGTGATCGTATTGAGTCTGAGTGGGCGGTAAATTTTAAAACCATAGACACAAACCGTTATGACAATGAAGGATTTATTTTAGAATCTGGTTCTGGTGATATCACAAAAATTACGGTTACTCAAGGTGGTGATGGGTATTCACTATTACCAACTGCGGTTGTTAGAAGTCAGTATGGTACAGGTGCTAAAGTATTGTCAACCACTACGGATATTGGACGTATATCTTCTATCAATGTTTCTAACCCCGGTTTTGATTATAGTGAATCTCCTATTATGGAACCCCGTGGAAATTTTGTCATTAAAGACATCACTGGAACTTTTGTTGTGGGCGCAGCATTAACTTCACACACAGGAACAGTTCGGGCTTATGATGATACAACTCAAGTTCTAACAGTTTCAATTGAAGACAATATTGCTATTCAAGATGAATCTCAAGGCGGAACTTCTAATGAGGGTATGCTTCTAGAGGACTCACTTGCAACTAATGAGTATGTTGGTGTAAATATTATTTTAGATGCTAATCTTGTCTATGGAGAAAATCTAGTTAGTGAGGATGGAGACAGACTTTTAATAGATGACCTCTCAACCAATACTGGGTTGATACTCTTGGAGAGTGGCGACGGCGATCTTATTATGGAACATCTTGAACAGAGATTGTCTTACTTTGATTTAGAAGATGGAACTGGCGATAGTGGATTTATAATTACAGAGGACTACGATTTCCTTAGTTCTAATAATGAAACTACTCAACTTTCAGCTGCACCAAGACAGGTAAAACTTATATTAGAAAGTTCACCAATCCCAGTTATTTCTGTCGGAGCTGGTGCTTTCATCGTACTTGATGCTGATCTATCCTACGAAGATGATTTGGTTCTTAATGGTACTGATGCTAGTGGTACAAATGCTGGTGCAAAAATCATTCCTAATGGCACGGATGCATCTGGAACAAATAATCCCACTAACAATATTATTTTAGATCAAGATGACAATGGTGTGGGCGGCGGAGTAATTCTATACGAGGATGATGTTCCCTTTGATAACTTAATCTTGGATGGAACGGATGCATCCTCTCTTCATGCTGCAGAAAAGATATTGTTTGAAGATGCTGGCGCAGATTTTTTAAACACTGCCATAACAACTGCTACGGCATCTGCAACAATCGTTCATGCAGATATTGCGAAAACAAATGTTATACTGGGAACCACCGCTGAGAAATTTGGTAAATTTGGTGGTATTGAAAATTTAATCAGTGAAGCTCTTATCAGGATTCAAGACTCTTATTATTATCAACAATTTTCATATGAAATCCAAACAAACTCTAGTGGTAATGCATATCTGAATGAGTTGAAGAAATCAGTTCACCCAGCTGGATTTAATGTCTTCTCAAAAGTTATCAACACATCATTCGTTTCTGCGAAACTTGGTATTACCGGCTCAAGCCTTTCACGAAATGATTATGATCTTAATACTTATAGTGCAATTCTTGCTTCTACATTCAGAACTGTATTTGAAGAACCTATAAAATATCGTCTTGGTACGCTCATATATGATCAAGACGATATTCTACTAGAAACTTCTATTATTCAAGAGGATGGGGAAAGGTTTATTCTTGAAACCGAAACTGGTGAAGGATTTATAGAACTAGAAACCCCAGAAAATGCATTTCCTGATTTTGAGGGAATTGAGATATCTCACGGTACAGGTGCTGGTGAGTTTGGTATATTAATTACAGAAGACAACTTCCATATCATACCTGAAAGTGCTGAAGAGATAACCAATAATATTGTTATTGATGGTACTGCGGATGGTCACCTTCCAGCATCTCAAGGAGATGCTGGAAGTGATATTCTTTTGGAAGATGGATTTGCTATTCTTCGTGAGACATCAGGTACAGATGGCATTTCGTTTATGCTTGGTGAAGATACGAGCGTAAAGTATAATATTATTGATGAAACAGATGGTGATAAATTTGTCACCGATGGTAGTGCTGATTCACAGGGTGAATATGAAATATCCTTGCGTTCAACAGTTACAACCCATCTTAATGCAAAGGTTACTAATAATCATAATACTTCTAATGGTCTGGTCTTCCTTGCAACTTCATCATATGAAGGTATTACTGGTGATGGTATTCAATTAGAGAGTGGTACAGCTGAATTGGGTAGTCGTTTGTTGATTACTCAAACTGACGCTAGTGGGTCTGATTTGGCCGATCACATATTGTTAGAAGATTCTTTAGATGTTAATATAAATCAGAGTGTAACCAAAGACACTTATACAGCACTTGGATATTCTAACAACAACTTTACCCGTGATTCTCTTGTTAATATCTCTGATGATAATTCCCTTGATACAATTGTTCTTGAGGGACAAGAACTTGGAACATTCAAACAAGAGGATGGTACAACTGTTACAGGAACATATGGTGACGACATTCTGTTGGAAGATTATACTGGGTTTGGTGTTGGTGGAAAACTATCTCTAGAGAAAACATTTATTGCGCTGGAAGAGTCATTAAACACGGGTGAATTACCATTTGGTATATATGATACTACTACACTAGTACGATATGGTATTCCGTCAGATATCTTCATTAGGTCAAATGGTATGTTGGCACATGAAGATGGTGATTTCATAGTTTATGATACTGCTGTTGATGAGAATGACCAAATTATTCTAGAAGACGGAACTGACCTTGATTTCTATATTGAATTAAAGACCTTGGCCCGGCTAACGGCGTCGAGGCTGGCGCCCGAAGCTGGATTTAGTAGTGGTACAACGACATTTGATTCTGCGACCACATTCGACGTACTAAAGATATAAATACAACAAAGGAAGGCTGAACAATGACATATCAAGCAATAGGATTAGGAACAACCGTAGGGGATGGCACGGGCGATACTATCCGTGGCGGTGGCGACAAAGTAAATGACAACTTTGTTGAAATCTATAGCCTGTTGGGTACAGGTACAGCACTAACGTCTGGTATCAGTGCTACTGCTACTGTTGTTACTCTCGCTGGACCATCCATCACTGGTGTCGCATCATTTGCAGATGGCAGCAACACTGCGCCGTCAATTACAAACACAGGTGATACAAATACAGGTATTTACTTTGGTGCTGCTGATACAGTCAATATTACAACTGGTGGAACTAAAAGAATAGAGATCGACAGTTCGGGTTTGGACGTAACAGGTGATGTGACAGCAACAACATTTGTAGGTGCATTAACAGGTAATGTAACAGGTAATGTAACAGGTAACGTAACCGGTAATGCATCTGGTACTGCTGCTACAGTCACAACTGCGGCCCAATCTGCTATTACTTCTCTTGGTACATTAACCACACTTACAGTTGACAGTATTATTGTTGATGGCACAAATATAGGACATACTTCTGATACAGATGCAATTGCGATTGCTGCTAATGGTGTTGTAACATTTAGTCAGATACCAGTGTTGCCAGCAAACTCCATTGATAGCGACTCTTATGTGGATGGTAGTATTGATACTGCTCACATTGCAGATAACCAAATTACAGAAGCAAAAATGGCAAACGATGCAATTAGTTCTGCTGAAATGAAAAGTCTATCAACCCTGTTGATTAAAGACTCTGGTGGAACAACTCTGGCAACATTCCACACCGCTGGTGCATAATGGGGGTTGGTAAGTGACTGTTCGAACACCACTAAAATATGTTGATGCTAATACTTTAACAGAGATGTCTACTGGTGAGGTCACTGCGTGGGTAGATCATTTATGTTATTTGTATGGTGGTTCTCCATCTGTCACACTAACTGTTAATACGGCTACTGCACAGAACTTGCAAGCAATGTCTGATACAAGATTGCAGGCTGGTGCTGCAAGTAACTCTGTAACTGCTTTTGTTGCAGAAGCCACAACGGCAGAACCCAGCACAGTTACAGTAACATATGACCGTGTTGCTCAAACATATGCAAGTGTTACTCCTACAGTAGACAGTGGAACAACATGGCCAGTTTATTGGGATACAGCCAGTAAGTCAATTATAGCAATGCCGATTGCAGATATTAAGGACACGTTTCTACACCCTGCAATTGATAAATTGATTGCAGCATCTGAGTCTGATACTACAGCTGGAACATACACTATTACAACTTCTGCGACGGCTGCGGCTGGATATACGAATGTATCTACGGATGCAGTATTCATTGATACACGAGCAAATACAGCTTACTATTCTGCTGCTGGTATTCCAGAAACGCTTGATCAACCAACAACAATAACCAGTTATTTTCTTCATAGAAGGAATCAGGGTAGTGACGGATTTGGAAGTTTGGCGACTCCATTGATTATTGCAGATAGTGGTCAGACACTAACACAGACAACAAAGGGAGTGATTGAAGGATTATTTTTAGAATGGATACGAGAAACTGCTTCTGAATCATCAGATGGTTATCAGATTGTTTATTCACTGGCAACATCCGGTGGTAACACAAGAGGAACGGGTATGGTTGATACAAAACTAAATGGTGCTGGTGATTACCAACAAGAATATGTCAACACCAATGACTATCGTTCACAGGAATTTCCTAATGGTAGTGCTGTGACAATTTCAACTTATAATTTAAGGATAACCAAAACATAGTTAGTGGTGATGTATAAATACTAATACAGATTAGAGGAATCGAGCAAATGACAGCAATCATAACACAGAAATTTAGGTCGCATAATGCAGAACAGTTTTTTGAGTCCTTCTCAGAAGCCTCGTCAAATACATATTATATGATGATCGGTAAGGCCACACCATTTACATCAGCAACTAGTGGCGGAACAGATGCATCTCCGCCCACACCAACAGATGATGTTTCTAATGAATATTATATTTGGGATCAAACAATTGCTGCTAAAAATATTGCATCTGGTGATGTTACCTATGCAGTTCCTCGTAGAGATTGGCAGAATAGTGTCGTTTACGATAAATATCAGGATAATATTGGCGCAAGTAACCTATCCCAATCTGGTGCAACTAATCTCTGGGATTCCACATTTTTCTTTCGTACCTCTGATAATCGTGTATACAAAGTTATGGACAATAATGGAAACGTAGCGTATAGTGGTTCTGAACCTACATCTGAATCCACATCACTTTTTGCACAGGGCGGTTATATCCTAAAATATATGTACACAATTTCACCAGCAGAACAGACCAAGTTTTTGACAACAGATTTCATGCCTATCAGTACGGACTCTGCTGTATCAGCTGCTGCAATTGATGGTTCGATTGTATCACTGTCAGTGACAGGTGGTGCTGGTTATACAGATGGTACTTACTATGTTGCGGTCAACGGTGACGGTACAAATGCCGGGACATCTTCTGGTGCAGTTATTTCCTTTACTGTTTCTAGTGGTAGTATTCAAGATTTTGGACTGACCTCTGGAACAAACACTATCGTTTATGCCGCTGGTGCATTATATACATACGGAACAGTTACCCTTACAGACGCAACAGTATTTACTGATGTAACACTTACAACAGCTGTAAGTGCAAATGTTATTAATGGTGGTAGTGGTGGTGCAATTGGTGTTTTCATTAGTCCAAAGGGTGGACATGGTTTTGATGCAGTTCAAGAGCTCGGTGGTCACTATGTTATGTTGAACACACTCTTTATTGGTGCAGAACGGGATGATCTTCTCACAGGCAATGATTTCCGTAATATTGCGATTGTTACTGATCCAACAAATTATGGAACATCAACAGTTGCATCTGACCAGACAGCTCGTCAAACATATGCACTAAAACTTACTAGTGTTAGTGGAACATTTGTTAATGACGAGAAAATCACTCAAGCCTCAACGGGCGCAATTGGTAGGGTTGTAGAGTGGGATACTGCAAACACCATTCTTTATTATCAACAGGAAAGATATACAGATTACGGTACAAATTCCCTTGGTGCTTATGTTGCATTTTCGGGTGCAAATGCTGTAACAGGTGCAACATCAGCCGCCACAGGAACACCAGACTCAACCGCAGATGCAGCGGTCACTCTTGCAAATGGATTTACTATCACATTTTCTGATGGGTATGTTAATCCAGAACTGCAACCAGACAGCGGCAATATTATATATACGGAAAACAGATCACCTATCTCCCGTGCCACTGACCAAACGGAAGATATCAAAATTGTAGTGGAATTCTAATATGGCACAAAAAACTAATCTTAATGCAGCACCGTACTTTGATGATTTTAATGCAGATAATAATTATCATAGAATTCTCTTTAGGCCGGGGTTTGCAGTTCAAGCGAGAGAACTAACGCAACTACAAAGTGCTTTGCAACATCAGATTGAAGCACATGGTAGTCACATTTTCCGTGAAGGGGCAATGGTTGTACCCGGTCAAGGAACGACTCAAAGTTATTATTCCCTTAAACTTGCAAGCACATTCAATGGTGAACAGGTTGACCCATCACAATATTATAATGTAGATAGTCCTACAACTATTACTGGTGCAACAACAGGCGTTACTGCAAAGGTTATTGGTTTCAAATCCGCAACGACGACAGACCAACCACTCCTTTATGTTTCTTATGAACGTGCTGGTAGTGACTTCACAACCACTGTTTTTGCAGATGGTGAGAATATTACTGCAAACACTGCGATCACACATTCAACTCAGCCATACGCAACGGGTGTTGCAGCTGTTACAACATACACTTCTGAGTATACAGAAACCAATGGAGCAACTGCTGCACAACTTTCCAGTGCAGTAGGACCAGCATCAAGAACTGGCCTTGCATATCGTATCGAATCTGGTATTTACTATATTCGTGGTTTCTTTGTTAATAACGTCGCAGAAACTTTAGTCCTTAACAACTATGGATCAGAGTATACAGGAACCGTTGGTTTTGCCGTAACTGAAACTATTGTCACACCAGAGAGTGCATCAAGTCTATTAGATAATTCTACAGGTTCTAGTAACTTTGCAGCCAAAGGCGCACACCGACTGAGTATTTCTGTTGCACTATCTGTTATCACACTCACAACAGACACTACTAATTTTATCTCTCTTGTTGATATCAAGAATGGTAAATCATCTATTATTGGTCGTACTTCACAATATGCTCAACTTGCTGATGAATTTGCAAGACGTACTTATGATGAATCTGGAAGTTATACAGTTCGTCCATTTGAATTTAGACTTCAGGAATCTGTAGATGTTAGTGTGGGAACGCAAAATCTTATCGGTAAATATGCACTAGGTGCTACGACTGATGATGGTAATACCGCTAGTAGTGACCTTCTTGCATTAATCGTATCCCCCGGCAAGGCTTATATTAAAGGGTTTGAACTTGAAAAAACTCAATCTACAATTAAGGATATTAACAAAGCAAGAGAATTTGAAACTATCAATACTGGTATCTCTACCTTTGATGCAGGCAACTATTCGTTAATTACGAACGTATTTGGAACACCAGATATCACATCGATAACTGGAGAATCTACTGCATTCAAGACTATTCAATTTTATGATGCAGCGAATACGACTAGAGGTTCTGCAAACGGTAACTTAATTGGCGTTGGCCGAGCTAGGGGAATTGAATATCATTCAGGTACTGCTGGATCAGCTGCAACCAGTACCTCTTCTCTTTATAAACTATATTTATTTGATATTCGACCATTTACAAAACTTACTTTGAGTGATACTCCATCACCAACACTTCTTGCAACACATGCAAATGGTGGTGTTCTGGTAACTGGCGTTACATCTGGTGCAACTGGACTCGTATATAAAGATGGAACTTCTGCGACTGTTTTAAATCTAACTTCTGCTGTCGGCACTTTCCAAGTTGGTGAAAAAATTACTGCATCTGACTCAGCTGAAACGGGTGCAATTGTAGAGAACTCAGGTAATACAGACCTTACAATTCTAGGAGTTGAAACATTTAGTTTCAATAACTTTAGACAAGTCTTTATGGATGATGCAGATAGTGGTCAAGACTTTACTGCTGACTTTATTACTGAACCCCTAACAAATATCTTTGCTGATTTTTTGATTGAAGATGATATAACTTCATCTATTGAATTAGAAACTTTGACGGGTTCTGGTAATCTTATCCAAGAGGGGTTTGAGAGTGACACAGTAAAATTATTTGATGCAGAGAAGAACAGATCGATCTTTAAGCTCCCCAAAAAGACAGTCAAAACTCTTCTGACTACCACCAATTCTGGTGCAAGTGATACACAATATACCATTCGTAGGCAGTTTATTGGAACGACAGATTCTACTGGTGCTGTTACTTTTTCTTCTGGTACGAATGAGGTATTCTTATCACATTCTGAAAAGGACTACACGCTTTCTATTCTTACGGCGGGCGATGGAACTGGCGCACTAGGTGACCTTGTTAGTATCTCTGGTAAATTATCTGGTACAGGTTCATCTGCTATTACTGTTACAGATGCAACTATCTTGGGAGATGGTGCAAAGGTAAAACTTACTGCATCACTTCTTAAAACTTCTGTTATTCAAAAAAATAAAACTGTTAATCTTATGAAACAACTAAAAGTGGTTTCTGGAACTACAGATGCTTTTGGAACTCGACCTTCTGATGCAACTATCTCACTTGGTCGTGCAGATGTATTTAATGTGGTTGCAGTGTTTGACTCTGAGGATGCATCTACGGATGCAGTTGCACCACAATTTACTTTAACAAATTCATCTGGAACATTTACCAGAGGTGAAAAAATTACTGGTGGAACAACGGGGGCAACAGCTAGAGTTATTAGTATTTCATCTCCCATGAGTTATGTTTTAATTAGTGCAGTCGCATTTGCATCTGGTGAAACAATCACGGGCGAAAGTTCGGGTGCATCTGCAACTGTTGGCACTCTTACTGGTGGTAGCATAGACATTAAAAATTCATATTTGTTTGATGACGGACAACGTGATAACTTCTATGATATTGCAAGAATTGTTAGAAAGACATCTGTTGCAGCGCCTACAGGAAGATTGCTTATTGTATATGATTATTTGGAACATGGTGCTGGTGATGTATTTACAGTTGATTCATATGTTGATATTGCTAATCAAATGGATTATGAGGATATTCCAACATATACCGCAACCAAGGTTGATCCCGAAAGTCCTGCCCCAGCTGGTCAGTTTCCCCTGAGAGATAGTTACGATTTCAGACCTAGAGTTGCAGATATTGCGGGCACATCATCTACACTTGAAACAATTGATGAAATTACAGGAAACTCTTTTGACTTCTATTCCAGACAATATAGTGGGACAGCTTCTTCTACTGTCGATTTTTGTAAACCGGGTTCACTTATCCAATCTGACCTAGAGTATTATTTACCAAGAAAATCTTATGTTGTTATTGATACCAGAGGAGCTATTAATGTTATTGATGCACCCAAAAGCCGAGCAGACCTTCCCGTTGATGTAATGAAACTTGCTACTATATCGCTTCCAGCATTTACCTTTAAACCAGAAGATGTTATAATTACTAGAACTAGAAATCAAAGGTTTACTATGAAAGATATCGGCAAGATTCATGATCGTCTTTCTACTGTTGAAAAGATGACAACCCTGAATTTGTTGGAACGCAACGCCGCAGATTTTGAGGTATTGGATGCTAATGGACTCAATAGATTTAAGTCTGGTTTTATAGTTGATAATTTCCAAGGTCATAGTGTTGGTGATGCATATCATAAAGATTATAGAAATTCTATGGATTTCCAAAAGAGTATATTACGACCACTACATGTATCTAAATCTGTTGATTTGGAAGAAAGTGTTACTACTGATGATGCAAGAACTTCTGCTGGTTATCAAAAGACAGGTGATCTCATTACCCTTCCATATACAGAGGTTGTCTTAACAGAACAACCATATGCTAGTACTGTTGAGAGGGTTGCGCCATACATGACTGCGACATGGAAAGGTTTTGTATCATTAGACCCAACTCAGGATAACTGGATGGAAACAGAGATTGCTCCCCAGTTGGTTATCAATCGTGAAGGCAACTATGATGCAGTTGTTGCTGCTATTGGTAATAATATGGGTGCTGTCTGGAACGGCTGGCAAACAACTTGGCAGGGAGTGGTTCAACAGGATGATGGTACTGATAATGGTGGTGGTGATGATGGTTCGGATTCATCCGAGTGAAGATGATGTCGAGTAATCCCCGCAATTTAAAGTTTGGCAACAAGAAGGTAGGAGTTTTACACAGTGGTAATTAGAAATTATACAGCAACGCAGCAGTCAAGAACGGGTGTTCTTACAGAAGTGTTTGAAGATATTGAGCTTACAAGTAATGGATTTAGGTCTGTTTCTAAAACGCTTATTCCATATGCACGTTCTAAAACAATTACTTTTACTGCAAATAGTTTAAAACCATTTACAAAATTGTATGTGTATTTTGATAAGCGGGTGGTTAATGCATATGTTACTCCGGGTGCAAGTGGAGCAATTGGAACCGCTTTCTTAAATTTCTCTGATGTTCAAACTCCTGTTGCTGGTAGTACATTAATTTCTGATGGTATTGGTAACTGTGAAGGAACCTTTACTATTCCTGATCCTAAGATTTCTGGAAATCCTCGTTTTTCTACGGGTGATATTGAGTTTGTATTAACAGCCGACCCAAATAATGCCCAAGTTGGTGACGGCGCAAATGAAATTGTTGTAAGGCAGACTTATGCAGAAGCAATATATTCTGCAAAAGGTATATTGGACACGCAGCAAGAAACCATTATTGCAACAAGAAATGCAATCACAAGAACAACAGCTCTAAGTGAAAACAGCGGAATGATTGTTGGCGGTGTGATTGATGAAGGCGATGGCGATGCCGGTGGTATGGACCCACTCGCACAAACATTTATTGTTCTTGATACTGATAATCAAGATGAGGGCGTCACTGGCGCATTTCTGACATCATGCGACATATTTTTCTTTGCAAAGGATGCAAATTATCCCGTAGCAATGGAAATTCGCAATGTGATTAATGGTTCCCCCGGCCCAAAGATTCTTCCATTTGGTAGGAAAACACTACAATCGTCAGAAGTTAGTACTTCGACTGATGGTTCTGTTGCTACGACATTTACATTTGACTCTCCTGTATATGTACAGGGTGGTACAGAATATACAATTTGTCTATTAGCTAATACCCCTGACTATAAGGTATGGATTTCTGACTTGGGCACACAGGACACTAATGGAAATGAAATTACAGACCAACCTCATGTTGGTGTTCTATTTAAAAGTTCAAACAATAGTACATGGTCACCTTCTCCAACACAGGATATGAAGTTTTCCCTGAAACGTGCTAAATTTGATACAACTGCTGCTGGTTTGGTTACATTACATAACCAATCATTACCCACAAAAACTCTTAAAACAAATCCGTTGGAAATGACAGATGCCAGTACAGTTCTAAAAATTAATCACGCTAGTCATGGTATGTATAGTACATCTAACAACGTCACCCTTGATGGAGTTAAGTCGGGTGCATCAACTACACTTGCAAGTGCTATCACTGCCACATCCACCTCTATTACTCTTACAAGTGGAACAAACTTTGATGATACAAGTGGTAAGTATTCTAGAGACGCATCTAATGTATACTATATTAAAATCGATGATGAGATTATTAGTTATACCACTATTTCTGGAACAGGCATCACTAGTGCAACACGGGGTGCAAACAGTACAACCGCAGCTTCTCATGCGAACGGTGCAACCGTAGAACTCTATCAGATTCACAAGGTTCCACTATACGATATTAATAAGACGCATACTGCCATTGCTAATATTCAAATGGACAGTTATACAATTGTTCTCGCCACAACACCAGTTGTTGACGGCGCTGGTAGCACATCGACCTTTGGTGGAACCGTTGCAACGGCAACAGAAAATGCTCAGTATGATGTTTCCACTTTCAATATGGGATTGTTGGTTCCTGCAAGAACCAAATTATCAGCGGGTGTTCTATCAACAACTGGTACAAGTGTAAGTGGTTCAGAACAATCATTTGTTAAATCAACAACCAGTAGAAGTATTCCCCTAGAAGACAACTACTCTTGGGATAAAACTAACATAATTGCATCTACTATTAATGAAACAAACGAGATGTCTGGTACAAAATCTTTGAGTGTTCCAATTACTTTAACTTCTGAGATTGATGCATTATCTCCTGTTATTGATACACAGAGACTTTCTATGGTTGCTGTTGCAAATAAGATAGATGTTATTGACTCTTCATCTGATGTTTACCCAGCTACAATTTATAGAGCAATGACTTCACCAGAAGGTGACAATCATGGTGCAATATATCTTACTAAGAAAATTAATCTAGAAACCCCTGCAACTTCTCTTCGAGTTCTTTTTGATGCTTTCAAAGATAATGATATAAGTATCAAGGTGTTGTATAAAACTCTTCGGGTTGATGATGCATTTGACTTTGATGAAATTGGGTTTAACTTCTTTAATGACGATGGAACTATTGCTGGGTCTGGTGGGCCAGATGTTGCAGTAAGATCATCTGAACGGTCAAGTGAATTTCTTGAACATGAGTTTACTGCCGGTGTTACAGATGATGGTATTGGTATTCCATTGGATGAATTTATCTCATTTCAACTCAAGATTGTTATGAGGACAACTAATCAGGCACAACCACCAATACTCAAAAGGCTTCGTGTTCTGGCTTTGGCAACATAAAATGTCCAATTATTTAAAAGTAGAAGGTCATGAAAATCTAGTTCGGGATACTGGTAGTAACGCAATTATAAATAAGAATGTGAACGCATATGAAGGTGCGAAAAAACGAGCAGGTGAAGCGCAGAGACAGAGAGATGAGATTCGTGAAACTAACAGAGAACTTAATACCTTAAAATCTGAGATGCACGAAATTAAATCCCTGTTACAACAATTAGTGAAAGAGAACTAAAATGGCATATTTGTGGTCAGAAAATCCATTTGATGTTCTATTGGGATATATGGTATTTGCAAATGGTGCTGAATTGAAAATGGCACCCACAGAAAAATTTGAAGTATAGGGAGTGTATATTCCGTTTAAATAATGGAGATATCTTATGAATAATATATTATGTATGAAGTGGGGAGATAAGTATGATGACTCCTATGTTGAGAAGTTGAAAGAACAGTGTGAGGCAAACTGCTCTGTTCCCTTTAAGTTCTGGTGCTTTACCGACAAACCAGTAAAAGACTGGCACATTCCAATTCCAACTACACTAGATGAGTTTTATGATGAGGACCGTGGTTTCTTCTGGGCATATCGTAAATGTTATATGTTTAGACCTGATCTTATTAGTGGTGATAGGAAACCCTTTCCTGATAATTCCAAATTTCTTTTCCTTGATCTTGATGTTATCATTCATCAAGACTTAAAGTATTTCTTTGATTTACCTAACGACAAACCTTGGATTGTTCGTGGCTGGTGGAATGATATTCACATGGTCAAACAAAACTATGCGAAATATAAATCAACTCCTCTAAACTCATCAACTATTTTATGGAAAAAAGGACAAATGGTGCCAGTGTGGGATCATGTTAAATCAAATAAAGAGTTAATCTTTTTTACATACCCAAGTTTGGATAACTACTTTGCCCACCATTGGTATGATCCTTGGAAAGAAGATGAAGGGTTTTTGCAAGGATTTCCACAGGGAGATATATATTCATGGTATAAGGGAAATATTTTTCCTGATGATATGGAGAAAAAGAAAATAAGAGAAGACCACAAAATTTGTTTGTTTAATAATAGCGCAGAAACTAGTGATGTTGAGGAGTTAAAATCGTTATGGAATATTTGAAATTTACTCCAGAGTTAGCTCACGATTGGAAAAACGCATTATCATCATCAGAACCATACTTGTTAAAAAGAGTACTAGATTCTATGAACCAATCGCAATTAGAAAGTAAGTTGTGGATAATCCAAGAATTAATCAAGTTAGAAATTAAACCAAAAAGAGTTGCAATACTTGCTGGGTGGTACGCACAATATATCGCTCCTCTT
>Ga0307488_10003003_pt1 | contig 14144 bp, 27 predicted proteins | sample SB02metaG_FD_202248 | JGI IMG/M metagenome (GOLD analysis project Ga0307488, IMG submission 202248) | Sea-ice brine microbial communities from Beaufort Sea near Barrow, Alaska, United States - SB 0.2 | ecosystem: Environmental > Aquatic > Marine > Coastal | place: USA: Alaska | collected... | reverse complement strand
TTCAGCACCATTTAAGATCTATAAATTCTTTTGGGGTTACGGATGTCGATAGACCTTCAATAAGCGTTTCAAATTCCGTTGGTCTAATGACTCAAGGAAATCGTCGACTCACACTCGACTTATCACATGCCAACAGTCTTTCAAGGGGCACATGGAACGAGATCAAACAGTCGGATCGCGTAACCTGGCATTTTCGAGGTCTAATAACTCAAGGGGAAATCCGTTACTGACGTGCGATTTTAGCCCTCGTTTGTTGAGTACAGTGGCATCCTACCACGTGGCGAGCAATGTCTGCTGGGCCCTGACCGGCGGGGGTGGTGGTGGCGCGCCTGTTCAAGGACCGCCATCCGCGCTGGTTCAAGTGGCACACCACTATACAGGTGCGTCCTGACTGCCTGCTCATACTGAACCGGTGTATTCATCACCTCACCTAACCTAGCTGGTTTAAGTAGCACACCACGCTGAAGGTGCGTCCAGACTGTTTAGTCATACTGTACCTCTCACACGGGGCCCAGGGCGAAAGCTTGGTGCCTCATTATACTCGCGGAAGCGTCTCTCTCCTCTCTCTCCTCTCACGTACCTCGCACGTATACCGTATGTGCACAACCACCACGCCTCACCTAATTGCGCCGGATCAACCTCACCTTGCCTCAACTCATCGCACCGTGTTGCAGACAACGGGCGCGGCGCTAGCGATCGCCGGATACGCCATCGGCATCAAGCTGCGCACGCTGCCCCCTCCATTCCGTACCAACGCCGCCGGTAGGGCCTGGCGGCAGAGTGACAAGATATCCCATGTCGATATGGACGATGACCATGTCCATACCGTCATCATTAGCCCATATCCCATATCGATATCCAGGATGACCATGTCGATATGGCGGATGACCATATCGATATACAATGTCTCAATTCGATAACCCATATCCCATATGGATAACCCTATCGATATCTCATTGATGTCCGATCTCGCATATCGATCGCCCATATCGATCCCCCATATCGATATCGGATCACATCTTGTTACTCTGCCTGGCGGATATTGCTCGCCACGTCATAGGGTGCCATTTGCCTCGAGAGACACGAGTTCAGAGTGCGTGTCGCTGACGTGGGCCTGGCGGACATTGTTCGCCACGTCATAGGGTGCCATTTGCCTTGACGATAATTTAGAGTGCGCGTCGCTGACGTGGGCCTAGCGGATATTGCTCGCCACGTCACAGGGTACCACTCAACTCAAGAGATGAGGGTTCATAGTGCATCGGACGCAGGGCCTGGGCCAGCTTGCTTGCCACGTCAGAGCGTGCCCTTCACATCATGAGATGACGATGACGGTTCGAAGTGCGTTGGCCAGATGGATGACGTGGCGAGGAATACGTGCCAGGCCCTATTCGCCGGGGAATTCTTCACTGCCAGGAATTATTCGGGGAATTCATCACTGCCCGGGAATTCATCACTGCCTGGGGAGTTCGTCCGCGAACGTCGCCTCCGAGGCGAAGGCATCGACGGCTTCACTCACGGGTCCGTGGGCACCGCGTGTGTGGCGCTGCTGGCATGGCTCACGGCAGATTATTTGATCATTCGGTAGTACACCTGGCACCGCCGCCTTTGGTACCCGCCAGGACGTCGTGTGGAGTGCCTGTCTACATGCCTGTGCGTGACAATCAATGATCTTACCACGTGCTAATCTCACTTGGGATAATACCTCATTTGAATGCCTGACTAGATGCATGTGTGTGACGTGGCAAATGGCGAGACAAGCACCGGTACACCACGCGGTGGATGACGTGGCTTCGATGTTTCCCGCCAGGCCCTCGCTGCTGGTGTTCCAGATAATGCTGGTCACCATCTTCCGCCCGGACAACAGCTCTGAACACAAGCGCAGCCGCCGCCTGTGGAACCTGGCGCACCGGCAGGGCCTGGTATCATCTGACCGTTTTCAAGCAGTGCAAACGTACCAGTCTCATTCTATCACAGACTAGGGTAAGCTAAGCAGCCTAACTATGGCCAGGGATTGAACCACGCACACCTCAATCTCGTCCACAATAGGCCGATTTCGGCATATCGCCTGGGTGAGATGCCCATACAGAGTTGCGGGCAAAGCGTCAGCGCTCCGCGCATGAAAGCGGGCGCCAGGTTGAATGCCCATACAGAGTTGCGGGCAAAGCGTCAGCGCTCGGCGCGGGGAGCGATATACCGAAATCGGCCTATTGTGCAACTGTACACCAATACACCTGCACATCCTCCTCAGCGTCCTCATCAGTATATGTTGGATGCGAGGCCTTGTTTGGCGGTGGACGGGGCGGTGCGCCATCATCCTGGGCATCACCAACTGCTACCTCGGGTAGGTCCAGGCAGATATTACCTGCCACGTCATCCACCTCATTTTGAACCCTCGCTTATTGAGGTAAATGGGTCCTATGTCGTGGCGAGCAATATCTGCCAGACCCATTGCCCGCCACGTCATCTGACGCATATTGACCCCTCGTTCCCTGAGTTGAATGGCATCCTGTGACGTGGCGAGCAATATCTGCCAGACCCTAACCTTGGGATTGCTATGTGGACCAAGATGGCGCTGGGGCCCACCGTGGCCCTCTCCGTCGCCGTCGGCTCCGTAGGGCCGTCGCATATATTGCTCGCCATGTCACAGGACGCCTTTAACTCAATAATCGAGGGTTCGAATGCATTGGATGACGTCGAGGGCAATTGCTCGCCAAATTATGGGATGCCATTTGACTCAAGCAACGTTGGCCCAGCATATATTGCTTGCAACGTCATAGGATGCCATTGAACTCAAGAAACAAGGGCATGGCAGATATTGCTCGCCACGTCATGGGTTACGATTTAATCAATACATGGGGGTTCATTGTGCGTGTCGACGACGTGGCGCGCAAATTTACTCGTCCCTACGCCTCGGTTATAGCATCGCACACGTTCTTGGAGGCAAAGCGGTACGTTGACGACGCGGAGCACGCGGAGGAGGAGGAGTACGCCAAGATGACGGCTGACGGGCGGGAGTTCCGCCCCAGTCGGACGGGCAAGGATCGGTTCCAGGCGGTGGGGCGTGTCGTGGCGGCGGCGCGCCGAATCAGCATGTTCATGCACACGGCAGGGCCTACCACCTATCTTTTTGTCCCGATTGCTAGGCTACTAGGAAAGTCTACATGTACACGCATTCGTAGGACCTAACGAATTCCCCTGACATCGTAACCTCACCCTTTGCCTGCGCCTTCCGGGGCGGACAATCTGTTGGTTCTGGTAGATATTGCTCGCCGTGTCAAAGGACACGTGGTCCGACATGTGTGTCGATGACGTGGTGGCCGATATATTTGCTGGCTCTAGCACACGGGGGCGTCAAAGCGCGCCGCCGCCGCCGCCACGGGCGGTTTCGAAGACGCCGACTCGCCAACTGAAGGCTGCGATGATGGCGACGACGATCACCAGGGTGGGCGCAGCGGCGGGCGCGGCGGCGGCGTCTTCGTCAACGGCGTATTTACGCACAACGGGGGCGTCGGGAGGGGGGGCGACGAGGGCGGGGGTGGCGGCAGGAGCGGCCGCCGCAGTTTCTTCAGTCGCGGGGGTGGCGACGATGGCGGTAACGGCGGCAGGGGCGGTGGCGGTGGTTGGGGAGCAGTGAAACGAGGAGGATGGGGGCGGCGATTGACGGGGTTGTTCTTCCCGTCTCAGCCGCCGCCGCCGCGGATGTTTGACATCGCTGGGGCTCTCTCAGCCCAGCAGCACCAGCAGAATGAGCAGCACCAGCAGCAGCAACAGTACCAGAATGGTGCACCGGTAGGGTGGTGCAGGTTGACTGCAGGTTGACCGCAGGTTGACCCAAGGTTGAACGCGCCGGCTTTCAGCGCTTGAAACTAAAACATGATGAACTGCTTTCAAATTTGCTTTCAATTTCAACTAGCGCCGCTATCACCAGGAGCACCAGGAGTACCAGTTTCAGGACCAGCAGTACCAGAACAGTGCACCGCGATACAGCGCCGCCTCGTTGCAGCAGCAGCATCAACAGCAGTACGAGCAGCCACAGCAGCAGCACGGGTATAGGTAGGGTGGTGCTGGTTGATCCGATCAAACCCATGTGAAAAGCGCCGGGAACTACGCGCTTGAAACTATAATATGATGAACGGCCTTCAAACTTTTCTTTCAAATTCAGCGTGCGGTGCTACATATAGTGCCGAGTACAGTGCACTGGTACACCACCAGCAACAGGAGCAGCAACAGCAGCAGCAGCAGCACGTGAGCTTCAGGGCTGCCGCCGCCACCGCCGCCGCACAGTTCCAGTTCGCTCACCTCGCGCATCAGCAGCATGAGCAACAACAGCAGCAACAGCAACAGCAGGAGGAGGAGCTGTATGATCAGCAACAGGCAGGGGGGTCATTGAGAACACGCATTCGACCGACGTTGAATCTCCTCGTGCTCCGGCGCGCGTCTGTATGAGAGAGAGACGCGTCAGCGTGTATGGAGGGGCACCAGGCTTCCGCTATCAGCATTCGCCGTGAAGTTAGGTCATGCCGGCACATCCGATCTGGACTAGAATGCTCGTTCTCAATGACCCTCCCCACAGGCGCAGCAGCAACAGCAACAGTACGAGCAGAACCCGCTGTATGAGCAGCAAATGTATCAGCAGCAGCAGCAGCAGCAGCAGCAACAGCAGCAGCAGCAGCAGCGGCAGCAGCAGCCCGGTGTCAGCTTCAGAGCCGCCGCCAACACCGCCGCCGCTCATTCTCAGTTTGCCAACCTCGCACATCAGCAGCAACAGCAGCAGCAGCAGCAGCTGCCGCCGCCGCCACAGCAGCAACAGCAGCAACAGCCGAGCCACCAACAACAGCAGAAGCAACAGCAACCACAGCAGCAGCAGCAGCAGCGGCAGCAGTCGCCTCTGCGGCAGCAACATGCTCCGGCGCAGCCCGGCAGCCGCCCGCCACCGCCGCCGCAGGAGGCTCTCAACAGCCCTTTGAGCAGCCCACGAAAGATGCGGCCGCCGCCGCCGCCGTCGGAGGCGTTAGCGTCACTTCCTCCTCCCAACAGCGCGTCGACGCCGCTGTTTTATCCCTCCCCTATTAAGCAGCCGCCGCCGCAGCAGCAGCAGCAGCAGCAGGCAGGGGGGTAGTTGACAACAAGCACTCGACTCCAATTCTCCTCCGCCGGTCTACACTGCTATGATGACCATTCACCCTGAAGGTAACCCTGTAAGTGATGATCCGATGTCGGTTCGCTTGTTGTCAATGACCCTCCTCACAGCAGCTGCAGCAGATGCAGCCACCGGCGTCGGTTTATCAACTGGGCCAGGTAGGGTCCCGCAGATATTGCTCGTTACGTCATCTAAAGCAACCCTGGTTGCTTGAGTTAATTGGCATCATATGATATGCCAGGCCTGGCAGAAGTTGCTTGACACGTCATTTAACGCAATTTGAATCATCGCTTATTGAATTAAATGGCATCTTGTGACATGGCGAGCAATGTCTGCTAGACCCTCGGGCAAGGCGGCGTCCTCGGCCAATCAGCTGGGCTTGCCCCCGTCTCCGTACCACACTCCTCAACAGACTCCGCAACAGTCTCCGCAACATACGCCGCAGCAGACCCCGCAACCATCTCCTCAGAAGACTCCGAAGCCGTCTCCGCAGCGGGGAGGCGGAGGCGGCGGCGGCGGCGGAGGCGGCGGCGGCGGCGGCGGCGGTCGCAACCGACTCGGGACGATGATGTGAATGTGACTCTGTAGACGGTGATGTGGCGGGAGGGGGCTGACGTGATTGGTCGACTGTGACCGACGTGGCAGGAGGGCTGAGGCGATTTGCTTATTGTCAACGACTTAGCGGGAGGGGCACGAGAGCGACATGAGGCGAAGGCTCGCTGTATTTTATTTTGATTATTTGAATTTACTAATTTACTGAATCTTGTTTTGACAGACATGCTGTACACACACACTTGTGCTACACGTGTGGTATGACGCGATGTCATTAGCAGTTGAAATACAAGTTTTGGAAACACACTTGTTGATACATTCGCACATGCGCACGCACTGCTGCTACATTCGTCATGCTCCCGCTCCCAATAGCTGGTTCCCCCTCATACACGCGGAGGCGCTTCTCTCTCGCTCTCGCATACACACACTCGCTGCCTCATCACGTAAACGCGGGTGTCGTCCGGGTTGATACTCGCGCACTGGCCAGCCCTGTTGATACATTCGTCCACGCTTCAGCTCCCTCCGGCGGGGGCAACTTAGCGGGGGCCAGCCTTGTTGAGCGAGTCGTCGGGCGGCGGCGTGTGCACGTTGGCATCCGCGGCGAGGGTGATGACGATGAAGTCTGTGTACCCGGGTAGTAGGGACTGGCAGACATTGCTCGCCTCATCACAGGGTGAAGTTCAACTCCAGAGACGAGCGTTAAATTGCGCTGGATGACGAGGCGATCGATGTCCGGCAGGCCCTTCCAGGCACGGTGGGGTCTACCTGCACGAGGTCGTCCGCGTCGTGCCACACGCGGGTGTCGTCCAGGAACATCGCAGTGCAGGGCCCGGGAGATCAGATGCGCGCGCCATGTCATCGCCGCGTTACGTCCACATCACTACCACGTCACTACCACGTCACTACCACGTCACTATCGCGTCACTATTGCGTCACTGCCTGTCGACGCCGTGTATTTCCACATCACTCACTGATCACCGCCGCGTCACTGACACGTCATTGACACGCCACTGTCACATCACTACAATGTCACTACCCCGTCGCTCTCACAACACAGCCATGTCATTGGGTGGAGCTTGGCTGAAGAAACGAGGCTGTATGATGAGGGACCCCAGGGCCGGGCGGATGACGCTTGCCACAGCACGGGGTGGGACTTGAATCGAGATATGAGGGATAAGCATGTGGTGAATGTCGCTGCGTGCCAAGCCCAGGGTACACATGGTGGTTAATGATGCCACGTGTCAAGCCCTCGAGCCCTTCCATCGTGCCCGGCCCGAGCAAGTTGTGAAAGAACGGCTCCGTGCCCTCCGGCGGGCGCTCGCCACCGGGGCCCGCCATGTAAACGTACAATTCACCACCCACCACGTTGTCGCAGCTCGTGCTTCCGACCAATACCAGGGCCGTGTACACAGTGCTCGCCAGGTCACGGGATGTCAATGGACCAGTTAGCGTAAATCAAATCACGTCTTCCTGCGTGAAGCGCCAAAATGTACACCCTTCAAAACGTGGTCGATGACGAGGATGACGTGGCGAGTGACATGGTGGATGACGTGGGTGGATGCCGAAGGTGAATGACGTAATGACTGGCGTGGCCCCACTGCAGACATAGTCAAAACCGTCCTGATGCATGCCCTCGGGCGTAATCAGGCCGCGCATGTCCGCGATGGTGGCGTCTTGGACGATTCGTATCGCGTGCACGCCCAGCTCCAGGTACCGGTTCGCCGCGTACCGCCCGTCCAGCCGCGCGTAGGACGCGAACCGCCGCAGCACCTCGGTGTAGGGTCATTGGTAACACACACTCGAACCGAGATCGGACATGCCCGCATGACTGACCGGGTACCCTCAGCGTGAATGCTAAGACAGACGCGCGGAGGAGAAGGAGGAGGAGGAGGAGGAGGAGAAGGAGGAGGAGGAGGAGGAGGAGGAGGAGCAGGAGGACGAGGACGAGGAGGAGTGGGAGGAGTGTTTCAATGTCGGGCCAGAGTTTGTTCTCAAGAACTCCCCTGCCTCGGAGAACTCCGGGAGCGACGCCATGGAAAGCGGGATGCGCTCAAACCGGCGGCCATTCACGAACTCATACGACGGCTCAGGCTCCTCCTCTCCCTGTTCCTAGGGTCTGGCGGACACTGCTCGCCTCGTCACAAGATTCCATTAAAGTCAAGAAATGGAGGCTCTAAATGCAGTTGGTGACGTGGTGGGCAATATCTGCCAGACCTTACTTCCTCCTCGCGCGGCGCATCCTTGCCCTTGCCCTGATTGCGTCCCGCGAACTTCAACGTCTGGTTGAACTTTTTATCGGGAACCTCAACCAGCACACCCGGGGAGGCGGCGTGGCCCGCCGCGCGGTAGAATCCCTCCTCCATGCCGCCCTCCTCGGTGCCGCCCTCGGGTTTACGGCGCAGGTTGAGATTGAAAGCAAAAGCTGAAGGAAGTTGACGATATCATTGTTTCAAGCGCTGAAACTATAGGCGCGCACCAGATTCAACACGGGCTTTGAGACTGTCAACCTGCATCACCCTACCTCGATAATAACCTCCCCCGGATTGGCCATGTGCGTTCCCGGGAAGTAGTAGCGGTACTTGCTGTAGGCTCGGAAGCGCCCGACGCCGATGTTCTGCACGTACGGGTCCCGAGGAAGTTTGGCGTATTCCGCGTCGAAGTTCCAGGCTGTAGGGGTACGAGTAGTGATCGAATGCAACATGTTAAAGCGGTTCATGATGTTTTAGCTTCAAGCGCTGACACGAAGTGCGGTCCGGTCAACCCGGGGCCAACCAGCACCGCCCTCTTCAAGAGCTGGAACCAAGCACGGTCATGTCGAGGCCACCCAGCACTGCCCTACCAGGTTGGGGCGGAGGCGAAGTCGTGCACCGGGCAGGAGGGTCATTGAGACCACACACTCAAACCGACATTGGAGCATGACTCGCCTTCAGGCTGAATGCTCATACACATGGATGAGGCGGAGCACTAGGACGAGGAAAAGGAGGAGGATTGCACTCAAGGGCGGGCGAGTGCTTGTTCGCGATGACCCCCCTGCCAGGTACAACAGGCCGGCGTCGGGGGTGCCCATGGCGGTCACGGCAGAGGAGCCCGCGGCGGCGGAGGCAGCAGGGCCGGATGCGTCCGAGGCGGCGGCTTCGGTGATGGTAACGTCGGAGACGTCGGAGGCGGCGGCCGAGGCGATGGGCATGGGCACGCTGGGCGCGAAGCCGGCGGGCGACTTCCAGAAAGCTCCGACGTCGGGATGCAACGTCGGGGTGCCACCGACGAGCTCCTTCAGCCCGGTGGCGTCCTCCGTGGCGAACTGAAAGTTCCAGAGCCCCGCTGTGGCGCTCGATGTGGCCCTTGCGAGCCCTCCTCCGGATCCGGAGGCTCTGGAGGAGGAGGTTGAGGCGGGGGGATCTTGCAGGACCTCCACCACCTCTGGTAGGCTCTGCAGCGCGCTCATGAGGCCCTCGTGGCGCTCGTCGTTCGCGTCCGCGTCAGTGTCCGCGTCGCTAGTCCTCCAAACAGGGCCTTCCCTGTTCGCGAGTCTATGTTTCTGCTGGCACTTTGTGAAGCTTGTCCCTTCCCACTGGCACACCTGAAGACGCTTCAGGCGGCCCGGCCTCCCCTGAGGAATCTTTCCAGCTGGCAGTGAACCGTTTGTCACTGAAACCATTTGGGTGTACCACTGGGATACCCCATCTGGTCCTCAAACACTCAGGTGACAGCTCGAAAATGTACATAGGTGAGTCAGGGAGGCCTCACCTCGACACGACATTGTTGCTGACGTCCCACGTCGCGGCGGCCGGGGGAGGGTAGACTGCCATAGTGAGTTGACTCAGCGCGGGGTCCTGCGGGTGCGGCTCCGCCTCCACGCGCCCGATGTTGTACCCGCACGCGGCCACCGTGGAGGAGATGGTCTGCGCGGCGCGCGGCGCGGGGGGGGGCAATGGGACGCACAGGAGGTGTCAGTCGTTCACTCATGCAGTTGCCTAAACGGTCAAGCAAGTCAGTGGTGGCGTCGCGTGGACGGGCCATTTGTTTTCAAGACCAGGTGGAGACGAAATGCGCGGTGCGGCGGGAGAAATATGGAAGACGCACAGGACCGTGTCACTCGTTCACTAGTGTACTCGTGCAGTTGCTTCAACGGTGGAGTTAGAGAGTCAGTCGGTGGCGTCGCGCGGAACGGGCCACTGCTTTCTACCCGTACGCAGCGTTTCTTTTTCCCGAGGGTCGGAGGCGTTTCTTTGTGACTTCCATTCAGCGCGTCGCCGCGGCTCACCTGGAGAACGCCCGGGGCGTTTCGCGCGAGGAGGGTGAAGACCGTCTCGGACGCCTTCGTCGTCGGTGTGCTGCGTGCGTCGGCGGGGGGCGCGTCCGCGGCGGAGGCGGAGACGGCGACGCGTCGACGAGGGCGGGGCCGTAAGAGATGACGAGGCGGAGGCGCTGACACGTGGCGGAACGGTTTCAATGAGGAACGGTTTCTGGGGATGGTTGCCGGGGCGGGCGCGGGCGCCGGCCGCGGCGCGGCGAGCGCCCCGTGGAGGAGCGAGACGCTGGACATTGGTGCGCTTGAGGGCGAGTGTGCGTGAACGCAGAATGAGCGCGCGCCGTGGTTTGCGTTGAGCCATAACGTTTCGAGTAGAGGCACGGCACCCCGAACCGTTCCGGTGTTTTTGAGATTTCTCGTCAACTACGCGGTACGATCCCCTCTACCCTAAGAAACTGAGGGGTAGATCACACTGATTTACAGTTGAGGGCTTGATAACTCGAGACTGGTCGGCCGGGTGTCGGTCGGCAAGTCCGGATTCCGGACTTCACCACTGAACCTTCCAGTTTCTTAGAGTACAGGGGCTCCGACCGCGTAGAAGATCTTGATGACTCGGCACCCTCCCGACGTGTACATCGTTGTTCCCTCACACAGCATCGCGCGCGCGCCCCGGCGTCGCCAACGATACGCACACTCCTCGACGGACCCCCCACGTGTGCGTGAGCCTCCGCGTGTCGGCCTGCCCGTCGCCCGTGTACTGGACGCCCAGGGTGGGTGGGCGGAACCCGCCGGTGCATCAAGCTCGTCCTCTTGGGGTTCAGATATCCTCCTCGCGAGCCGCCAGGATATTCGCCCGGGTTGCGTATCGCTTTGCAAGCTGTGCGGCCCTGACGCCGACCAGTGCGCGCTCTACCCGTCAGAGATGCCGTCACGACAAGAACGTCGGAAATCGGAGCGTGCAGCCGCCAAAGCGTCGGCCAGGGCGGGAGCCGCGGGAGCCGCGGGAGCCGCGGGAGCTGTCGCAGCGCTCGCGAACTTAAACGTGCACCCGCTCGGGCACTGGTCGACGCAAGCATCAGATCCCACACTGCTGTCTCGAGCGCTCGGACCCGATGCCTTGAAGCAGAGGGCTGACGCGGGTGACGGCGAAGCGCTGTGGAGCCTGGGCCGCAGGTTACTGCATGTAACGGGTGGTACGCCCGCGCATGGCTTTCTAGAAGTTGGAGGCAGGATTGGCGCAGAAGTTGGAGGCAGGATTGGCGCAAATGCACCGACACGTTTTGCCTCTCATCAGACCCAGAGCAGACGTGTTCACATGTCCGAATATTCTAATCGCGAGATCCCTCGGCGGAGGAGGGCGTGGCGCTTCTGGAGAAGGCGGCGGGGCGAGGGCACGTCCACCTATGCGGATGTTAGGGGGGATGTGCACAAAGATGAAGGAGCATGAGCGGGCTGTGCGGTGGTTTACGATGGGCGCCGAGGCCGGGTTCCCGGATGCGATGTGCTGCCTGGGGTGTAGTCTCGACACGGGGAAGGGCGTGGCGGCGCCGGGCTCCACTGCGGCAGCCGGCTGGTACCAGCGCGCGGCGGACGCGAGTAACGGGATGGCGGCGCATAATCTACACGTCATGTACACTCCCGGCCGAGGCAGGCTTGGCAGATATTGCTTGCCTCGTCATTCCTCTACATTCTAGAACTCGGTTCTTCATTTAAACAAGTATCATATGACATGGCGAGCGTTATCTGCCAGACCCTAGGGCGCGGCGTCACCCGCAGCAAGCGGCGGGCGCAGCAATACCTGCGGCAGGCCGCCGAGAACGGCTACGCCATGGCGCACTTGGAGCTTGCCCATTCTATGTACATGGACCTCCCTTACTCCCGCGAGGTTGGGCACGTGGGGAGAGCCGCCGGGGTCACCCTGTCAGCTGGGGTCATGGAAGGCCACGACGTCCCCCCGGATATCTTGACCGGCGTTGTACATTGGTTGCTGAAGGGGTGCGCAACAGGGGAACTCCTCGAACATCTCAACAGCTTTCGCCGAGAAGCGTTGGTGGGGGCTCAGTATTGCCGCAACGAAGGGTGCGAGGTTGTGGGCCCTCTGAAGGACTTCAAGGTTTGCCCGCAGTGTAAGATGGCCCGGTATTGCGGCGCAGCGTGCCAGAATGAGGATTGGACAACGGGTGGGCACAAGGCTTCATGCGGCAGTGTAGCGTTCGAGAAGGTGGATCCAGCCACTTCCGCGTAGCATACATACGACGACGACCCGTGGTCAATGACCCTTGAACTCTATGCAAGTCTACGATGTGATTGAAACCTAAAAGTCTGCTAGATTCCGTTGTTGAATCACATGTAGCTCTGCTAGCTAGAGCTGCAATTAATCCATGTGTGCGCCTTGGGGCTCGATGAACGATTGTACAATACAGTTTCAATGAATCTGAAGCTCGCCATTCAAGAGCGCCTCGCCGCCGCAGCAGCTGCCGTCTCCGCGTTGCCTGCGCCATACCATCACACCATCACTATTCTATTTCATTTTAGCGGCTGCGCCGTGGCCTGGTTGGCCGCGCCGCGCCAGGAGCCGGCGTTGGCATTGAGCACCATCGTGTAGCGGCGCAAGTTGAGTTTGACAGCGAAGTTTGAAAGCAGTTCATCACATTGTAGCTTCAAGCGCTGAAATCACAGGCGCTTTCACCACAGGTTTTGATACTGTCAACCTGCACCGCCCTACCATGGGCCCGGGGTCCACCACCAACACGTGGTGCCCCGCCGTCGCATCGCCGATCAGCGCGTGGGGCTCCGTGGTATAGCGGCGCAAGTTGAAATGGAAAGCAAAACTTGAAAGCAGTCCATAGCATTTTCGTTTCAAGCACCCAGTTCCAGGCACTTTCAACACGGGTTTCATCGGTTCAACCTGCACCGCCCCACCTTGGGCGACAGGTCGGCCTCCACCGCCGCCCCCGCCGCGTTGCGCCCTGTCCCGGAAACCTCGCGCCATCTCATCGCCGCTGCCAATGTTGCCGCCGCCTCACTCCAGGGGCTGACACTCGTCCACTTTTCGGCTCAACGTAAGCGCTGTTCTTGGGACAAGAGGTGTTGAGAGGGCGTTTTTTGGGGTATTCATAGTGGGGGTGGAGGGGTGTCGAGGCGTTTAAAGGATGTTTTGAGTTTCAAAAGCGGCTCAGTTGAGCTTAGAACTGGACGAGTGTAAGCCCCTGCCTCACTCACCACGTCCGGCCCCGTCGTGAAGACCACTTCGTACTCCTTCCCCTCCTTGTCACCGGCACTGCCCCCCGATTTCCTGCAAGTGCTTCCCCCGCCTGCCGCTGCCGCCGCCGACTGAAGGGAGAGCCGTTCCACGGCTAGCTCGAGCGCTCGATTGATGACCGCGGCACCCTTCCGTGCGTATATGGCGTAGTTGGACAGCCGCGTGCCAGAGGCTTACACTCGGCCACTTTTCGGCTCAACGTAAGCACTTTCTGTGGAATACTCTGGGTGGTTACCAAATTTCGGTGATGAAAACGGCTGAAGATGAGGTGAGAAGTGGACGAGTGTACGCCCCTGCCGCGTGCGCCACTCGGGGAGGCCGCCGCGGCACGGGCGCCGCGCCGTCGCCGCCGCCTCCGCCACCGTCAGCCGCCCCTTCTCCCAGAACTTAGGGCCTGGCGGATTATGCTCACCACGTCATAGGCTGCAGTTGATCTCAAGAAACGAGGGTCTAAAACATGGATGATGACGTGGCGAGTATAATCCGCTAGGCCCTACCAGAACAACACCGCAGTCGGCGCGCTATCGCCCAGCAACCCCGACGCCGCGCCCACGCCGAAGCTTCCTTCGTGCACCCCCGCGCCGCCGCCCCCGCCGCCGCCGCCCAGCACCAGGGGCTTACATTCGTTCACCTTTCAGCTCAAGGTATCGCTATCTGTGGGATAGGGGGTGTCTTTAGGGGTTGTTTAGGGGGTGTTCTGGAGGTGTTACTCGTAGGGGGTATTTTGTCTCAGGTTGAGCTCAAAAGTGGACGAGTGTAAGCCCCTGCCCAGCACAGTGTCCCCCCCGGCCTCGCCTCCCGCCCGCCCCGACTCCAGGAACTCCTCCAGCGACGCCACGCTGTTGGAGCACGTGTGCAGCGCGGCCGCCGCCACCGTGGCACTGGCACCCTTGGGGTGGGGCCTGGCAGATATTGCCCGCCACGTCATCGACACGCAG
>Ga0307488_10003002_pt1 | contig 14146 bp, 16 predicted proteins | sample SB02metaG_FD_202248 | JGI IMG/M metagenome (GOLD analysis project Ga0307488, IMG submission 202248) | Sea-ice brine microbial communities from Beaufort Sea near Barrow, Alaska, United States - SB 0.2 | ecosystem: Environmental > Aquatic > Marine > Coastal | place: USA: Alaska | collected... | reverse complement strand
TCTGCGCGCAGCAATGGCAGCCAGAACCTCAGCAGTAGAACGAGCAAATAGAGGCTGGTCAACGCGTTTACGATATACACTAAAGCCGTGGAAACATTTGTGGGCATCAATTAATCCTTGGCATCTTCGTGGGCTTGGTCCGCGAGATCTTTCGCCCGATCACGTGCTGCGGTAACGGCGGCCGTGAAGGTAGCACGAAAATTAGTGTTGTCGAGATAGTCAAACGCTGCGGCCGTGGTGCCACCCGGTGAACGCACGCGGGCGATCAACGTATCCATAGTTTCACCCGATTGCTCGGCCATTTCACTGGCGCCTCGTGCAGTTTCGAGCACGAGAGCAAGTGCTGATTTAGGGTCGAGCCCCATATCTTTTGCTATCGTCACTAGCATGTCTACCAGTAGGTAAAAATAAGCCGGCCCACTTCCGGAAACAGCCGTTACCGTATCAATATCATGCTCGGTCGATACAGAAATAACCGGCCCAGTGGTTGAGATAATGCAGCTCGCCGCATGCCGTTCTTCTTCGGATGTTCGCTCATTGGCATACATGCCGGAAATGCCTAAGCGCAATAGAGCCGGCTGGTTAGGCATGACTCGTACGACTGAGAGTCCACCGCCCAGCCATGTATCGATATCACCGCTACGCACGCCAGCAGCTATCGAGATAATTAGCGGCCTTGTGATTTGCACGGCTTCTCTAAGCGGCTTGCAAACCGTAGATAGGATCTGCGGTTTTACGGCTAGCACCAGACATTCAGCTTGTTCTGCAATATCTAGATTATCTGCTCGAATGATAGTTCCCGGAAATTCATTAGCCAGGCGATCGCGGTTTTGTGCGAGTGGATCCGAAATCAAAATATGTGAGGGCTCGTAGCCTGCAACCAGCATTCCACCGGCTAAGGCGCGAGCCATATTTCCACCGCCGATAAAAGCGACCTTTCCGTAGTTCATTTTTGCATCCATCCTCTAGTGTCTTTCGCCAAACAATGCGGTACCGATTCGTACAATGGTCGAGCCTTCGAAAATGGCGGCCCGGTAGTCGCCGCTCATACCCATCGATAATGTGTCGATATCTATTCCGCCAGAACGTAACTCATCTGCCAACTCTTTTAGCTGCTTGAAAGGTGCTCGCTGATCAGTAAACTCAGTCCGTACGGCCGGCAAGCACATCAGGCCGCGCAACGCGATGTTCGGTAATTGTGCACAGATAGAGGCCAACTCGGATAGTGTCGACACGTCGATGCCAGATTTCCCCAGCTCCTTATCAATATTGATTTGCAGGCAGATATTCAACGGGCCGAGTGATTCTGGTCGTTGTTCGCTCAGGCGTCGCGCCGTTTTCGGATTGTCGATGGTGTGAACCCAGTCAAAGTTCTCAGCCACGCTACGAGTTTTATTGTTTTGTAGGCGCCCGATAAAGTGCCAGACTAGATCCATATTTCTTGTCTGTGCGATTTTTTCGAGTCCCTCTTGGACGAAATTTTCGCCGAAATCGCGCTGGCCCGCGTTGGCAGCATCGATAATCTTCGAAATGGACTGTTTCTTGCTCACAGCGAGCAATTTTACAGCTTGAGGGTCGCGATCGACCTCAATAGCCGAAGACGCCAGAAAATCTTTGATTATTACTAGGTTTTCCGTGACTCCAATCACGCTTTAGTCCTATTGCTTCACTATGTTAGGCTCAATTCTGCGCCGGGTTATGGTAAGTCCTGCCTCGTCAAAAGAGGGAGAAATATGGCCGTCGTCGTAGCTCAGCTTTTGTTGTTCACGTTGCAGAATAACGCCTCGGGCCTGCATTTGTCTGGGGGCATGCCGCCTATGATTCACGTTGATGGTGACATCAAGCGAATTAATATATCGACGCTCACCCACAAAGACTTCAATAGCATGGTGTACGACATGATGAATGACAAGTAGCGTAAGAATTACGAAGAATTTCTGCTGCTACCAAACCACTGTAGCGGCATCGAAAACCGGTCCGTCGACACAGGCCCGCTTCATGGCATCGCCGTCGGGCGTACTGATTTTGACTGCGCAACCGGCACATCCACCAACAGCGCAAGCCATAAACTCCTCCAGAGACACTTGGCATGGCACGCCATATCTTCCAGCAAGTGACGCCACGGCTTTCAGCATTGGCGTTGGACCACAAGAGAATATTTCGACTTCGGTGAGTTCATCGCTGGACAAGGTCGATAGCCATCGGTCAGCAAGGTCGGTGACGTAGCCGTCGTAACAACTGTCGAACCCGGCAAGAGTCGCGAGCCGGCAGGAAATTCCCCAGTCCTCCATGAGTGGCATTGTTGCAGTGATTTCGTCGTCAAGCCATGGCGTTTCAATGTTTGAGCGCTGCAGCTTGAATGGGAACGGTAGCTCAGAGCCGAGAATCGCAAGCGGTGCCCAATCACCTCCTTGCCGTCTAAGATGATCCGCGATGTAGACCATTGGGGGAATTCCGACACCACCGCCTATTAGTAAGGCTCTCGGGCGCTCTTCAGATAGACGAAATGGCTGTCCGATCGGCCCGAGTATGCTGACAGTATCCCCCAGACCTTTCGTTGATAAGCTCCGAAGTCCATGGCCGACGATTTTGTAGAGGATATCGAGACAGTCGTCTTCGACACGCATGATCGATAAAGGGCGGCGCATCGGCAATGCTTCGTCACATGTAATGTGCACGAAATTACCGGGCTCTGCTTTTGCCGCACACTTCGGTGCGCGAATGCGCATGATGAACTGGTTGCCAGGAAATTCATCGACACTAATTATCTCGCCGCTTTCGACGTAAATTGTATTGCGATTTTGCTGCGCGTTTTTTTGATCGGCGGTCGTCACCGTGAGCTCATCATCTTGCCTATACGGTCAAGTACGGCCATTCGAGCTGCAACGCCATTCGTCACCTGTTTCGTGATCACAGAGCGTGGGCCATCAGCGAGTGTGCCCTCAATTTCGATGCCACGATTCATCGGACCTGGATGCATCACGATCGCATCAGGTTTCGCATACGCAAGACTTTCGTGACTAATGCCATAGTTGGCGAAGTACTCATCAATACCCGGCACACCGTCAAGATTACCGATGCGTTCGCGCTGAATGCGTAATGCCATGACGACATCAGCATCCTTTAGGCCATCCGCCAGATTGTCGACCATGTGTGCGCCTGGGAAGCGATCCGCGTCGGGCGCTAGAGCGGCCGGTGAAACAAGCCGTAACTCCCCGATACCCATTGTCTGCAATGCTTCAGATGCTGACATGGCGACACGCGAATGCTGGATATCGCCAACGATAGCTACCGTCATATTCCTGAAGTCATCGTTATGCTGACGAATCGTCATTAGGTCAAGTAAACCTTGCGTCGGATGTGATACATCAGATTCGCCGGCGTTCAGAACGCTAATATGGTCATTAACATGACGAGCTATATAGGCTGGTACACCATCGCTTGCATCGCGAACGACCATTATATCGACATGCATGGCTTCTAGGGTGTAAATCGTGTCAAGAATACTTTCGCCCTTCTTACGCGATGACGTGTTCACGTCCAAATTCAAGACGTCCGCACCAAGCCGTCGACCTGCTAGGTCGAATGACGCGCGAGTACGGGTGCTGGGCTCGAAAAAGAGGTTGCCAACTGTGCGGCCGGCAAGAGACTGGCTGCGTATTGGCAAAGCGCCTGGTGCTGCTAGGTACCTTTCGGCGTCGTCCAATAATTGGGTTAACAGCTCCGCCCCAATACCCTTGAGTGATAAAAAATGTCGCAGGTTACCCTTCTCGTCGAACTGCAATTTGGTATCGTCTAGTTGCATCGCGGGGCATTCTACTCAGATGAGAGGTATCTTTCAGCGATAAATACTGCCGCAGCGCTATCTATCATTTCCTTAGAGATTCGACCGCGCCTACCTGCTGCTCGCGCCGATTTCAGAGCCTGCTCTGCCTCGACCGAGGTATAACGCTCATCAACTGTGTCGATATCAAGCTCGTAGCGGCGTAGCTCTTCAATGAAAGACTCGACCGGTTTTTGCATTTCACTTGGCGATCCGTCGATGTGGCTAGGCATACCGACGACGATACCGGTCGGGCGCCATTCCTTGATAATAGCTGCGATTGCTGCGTGATCAACACCCTCGTTGCGATTGTTAACTACTCCAAGCGGGGAACCGGAACCGGTGACATCCTGACCGATAGCAACGCCTATCCGGCGCAGGCCGAAATCGAATGCGAGTATTGTTTTGGGTTGCGACAAATTAGGCGTGCCCGGCTTCCGGCGAAATACTAGCGAGATCGACACCCAGAAGACGCGCTGCAGAATCCCATCGATCCGCAAAAGGTGTATTGAACACCAATTCCTGGGTCGCAGTGACGTTGAGCCAACAATTGGCCAGCATCTCTTCTTCGAGCTGTCCTGAATCCCACCCGGCATAGCCGATCGCAATCAGTGATTTTTGCGGACCAGCGCCCGTCGCCATCGCGTCGATAACGTCGCGCGATAAGGTCAGCTGAATATCATCGGACACTGAAAGCGTGTTCTCAAAGCTATGCGTCTTGTCATGCAAAACGAATCCGCGCTCGGTGCCAATAGGTCCTCCGGACATGACAGGATTATTCGCAGCGATCGGGTTGACATCTTCAACCGAAAGTTGGTCAAAAAGGCCGGAGAGTTTCAGACTTAGAGGGCGGTTTATGATGATGCCGAGTGCGCCGTCGTCGTTATGCTCGCAGATCAAGGTGACGGTCGAGCTGAAATTCGGATCTTCCATGCCGGGCATGGCGATAAGCAGTTGATTTGTAAGCAAGCTATCCGAATCCATGGCCCTAGTATCGGCGCTCAAGTCCCGTGGCACAAGTCAGCATTATTCCTTGTCGCCGAATAGCCATTTGTACTCGAAACGCACGATGTCATATTCGGCTGCCACTTCAGCAGGAAAAGGATCAAATGGCGAGGCACGTTGTAAAATATCGAGTGCGGCAAGATCCAGGATTGTTGAGCTACTGGACTTTCGAATGACAGCCTCCGCCAATTCACCAGATGCGTCGATGGCTACCATTAAGGTCGGGCTGCCAGTGATATCGTTGAGCTCAACCAGTTGCGGGATATAAGACTCGCCGACAGCTTCAATTCGACGTTTCCAGTTATCGAGATACACGGTGATTACGGATTCGAGTGTGTCAGCACTGACAATGAGCTGTCGTGGCTCGTCGTCATTGATCAACATTGTTGCCTGGTCATCCTGCGGTAGCGGCAGCGTTACCTCACTACCAGCCTCGATAATGATTGCCATGCTAGTCTCAGGCCGCGGGTCCGATCGTGGATAGATGTCAACTTGCCGATCCGCTGAATCGGACATTGTAAGTAACTCATCGGCTGAACGTACATGTTCCTTTGCATCCAATACAGACATTCCGTCATCCTGACCTTCATTATTGATCGGCATGGCGCTCTGCAGTGGTGCGGCTGGACGAACCTGTTCGGTCGTATTACCGCCACCTTCCTGGCTCGCTTGCGCGAGATAAGTGGCCTCATCAGGCCGATCGATCTGTTGGTTCGTATCGGCAACGATCGTGACTTCAAGTGAGATAGCGCTCGCGAACTGATTCTCGAGCTCGGGATTAAAGGTGATGCCGATGATCAGAATGCCGTGCACAAGCGCTGCTAGGAAAAGCATAGCGGGCAGTCGATCGGGTACGGACGACGAGTCAAGTCGCATCTTGTCGAGGGGGTCAGTATGCAGTGCTAAATTGGCCATATTTGCGCAAATAATCCGCCATTTTTTTACATAAAAAAAGGACTAGTTCCCAACGACTCTTTCTGGTGGCCACCCACTCACAACAAGGCGCGCTCGATCGCATCAAACATCAGGCCTGCAATGTTGAGATTAAATTGCCGGTCCAGTTCGCGGATACCCGTCGGGCTCGTCACGTTGACCTCAGTCATATAGTCACCAATGACATCTATTCCCGCGAATAACACCCCCTGCTCTTTGAGTACTGGGCCCACCTGCGCACAGATGCGCATATCTGCAGCCGATAGTTCCTGACCTTGTGTCGTAGCCCCGGCCACAATGTTGCCACGGTTATCGTCACCGGTTGGAATGCGTGCAAGCGCATAGGGGACTGGCTCGCCGTCGATCAGCAGGATGCGTTTGTCGCCGTCCATGATTTCTGGAATGAAAACCTGCGCCATCGCGAAACGCTGTCCGTAATCTGTGAGGGTTTCAAAAATAACATTGGCGTTGTTATCGCCTTTTCGCACCACGAATATCGAGCGCCCACCCATTCCGTCCAGAGGCTTAACTACAATTCGCTCATGCTCGACGAGGAAGGATTTTATCTCATCCATGGATCGCGTTACGAGCGTCAGAGGAGTGCATTCCGAGAACCAGGCCGTATAGACCTTTTCATTCATGTCACGCAACGCCTGCGGTGCGTTGACGATAAGTGCGCCAGCGAGTTTCGCTCGATCCAGTATATAGGTGGTGTAGACATACTCCATGTCAAAGGGCGGATCCTTGCGCATCAGTATCACGTCTAAATCGCCCAGATCGATTTCTTGCCGTTCGCTGAGATCGTACCAATCTTTTTCATCGTCGCGAACCGTGAGGCGCGCTGACATGCCGATAGCTCTCCCCGAAAGCATGCGCAAATCCCGCTGCTCAAAATAATGGAGCTCAGCACCACGCCGAGTTGCTTCGAGCAGCATAGCGAGCGAGGAGTCCTTTTTCGGCGTGATCGATCCGATCGGATCCATCACAATGCCAATTTTTAACGGGTTTTCTGCCATGTTGTGCGTTTCGGGAGTTGTTTCGAACGGAAGCGGCCAATTATACCGTGAAATCCGCTGCAAGCATCGGAATTCTGATGATTTCGCATAACATGGCGTGCTTCATAGTAGAAGTTATCTCAATGCAGTAAAAGTTGGGCTCCAATGTGGAAATTTTATTATTAGCTAAATTGTCGTGGAACCTTAATGGGCTAAAAATACTCGCCGTTGGCGACAGCAAAACTATCCGCTGAGCAGCGAAAATGCTTTTGTCAAAAGAGGATTACTAAGTGTTCATAGCAATCGATGCAGGCGTGACTAGCGTTTAGCGTAAATCGCCCCACATTGACTGCAATACGGAGAGCGTCGCAATAGCTGCTGATTCCGTACGCAATACGCGCGGCCCCAAGGACACAGCTTGAAATCCAGAAACCTCGGCGTCGCCATACTCGGTTTCGCTAAAGCCGCCTTCTGGTCCGATTAGCACGCAGATTTTGGTTTCCGGCGGTGGAATCAGAGCTAGCGGCGCAGCGGCATTAGGTACGAGAATAACTTCGGCATCGACTTTCGGTGGTTTGCTTCCAAACCAGTTTTTTAAAGGCATTGGCATGTCGATCAACGGCTGGCGTGTGCGCCCCGATTGTTCGCATGCGCTGTTAGCTATTTTTTGCCAGTGATCGCGCCGTTTCTCGGCTCGATCGGATTTTAATTTGACGACGCCATATTCTGTCAAGACTGGCGTAATACGTTTCACACCAAGCTCAGTGGCTTTTTGCACGACGAAATCCATACGATCACCGCGCGATATACCCTGTACAAGATGAATTTTCAGCGGTGATTCGGTGCCTGGATCGATACTCATGCCGAGCGCCAGATTGATGCTACTTTTACTAATACTCGTGATCGTGGCGGGCCATTCCGGGCCGTCCCCATTGAATATCGTCAACGTGTCGCCAACACGTGCGCGCAGCACTTTGCCGAGGTATTTCGCTCGATCCCCGTCAAGTTCCAGCTCGACACCGTTGCTCAATGCGCTGGAAACAAATAGCCTCGTACTCATGTCTTTGAAATCATGCCTGAAGTCATCATGACTGGCGACCTTACAGTGAATCCGGAAACCGGGCTGATTAATCCAGCCAGGTTATGCCTTAGTCCAAATCGAGATGCGCGACCAGGCGATGTTGCCCTCGAATTGGTCGTGTTACATGGCATTAGTCTGCCTCCCGGTCAGTTTGGCGGTCCGGAAATAGAGGCATTTTTTTTGAATGAGCTTGATTGGGATGCCCATCCGTACTTTGTCGAGATCCATGGAATGGAGGTTTCCGCCCACCTGCTTATTCGACGTGATGGTGATCTTTTGCAGTTCGTGCCTTTCAACGAACGCGCATGGCATGCCGGTCAATCGCATTTTCGTGATCGTTCGAAATGCAACGACTTTTCGATCGGTATCGAGTTGGAGGGCGAAGATGAGATCAACTATGACGATCGTCAGTACAATGTGTTGTCCGCTGTACTAAAGGCTCTGATGACGACCTATCCACAACTGACAATGCGCGAACTCGCTGGCCACTCGGATGTTGCTCCTGGCCGGAAGAGCGATCCAGGACCTGCTTTCGACTGGTTACGCTTGTATGATGCAGTTGAAGAATCAAGAGAGAAAAAAGACTAATGCATCTGATTGCTTTACTCATCGGACTTACTATTGAGCGACTTGCAACACAGTTGTTTCCTTGGCGTCGTATGCGCTGGCTGGATCGAATTATTGATGCCGGATTTCGTCAAGCGGAGCGACTCGAAAGCTGGCCTGCAATTATTCCGGTAATCATCCTCATTGTCCTGCTGGCGCTGCCTGTATTCGGGATCATTTATAGCCTTGGAGATACCTTGCAGGGCTTCACGTATTTAATCCTCTCGGTAGTTGTGCTGTTTTTTTCGATCGGGCCAAAGGATATTGGTGAAGAGGTCGATGAGTACTGCAAGGCACTTAAGGCCGCGGATGAAGAACAGATCCAAATCGCAGCGAAAGCTATTATCGAAGATGAAGTCCCTGCCGATGTGCGCGAGCGGATCGCGCGTGTTGAAGAAGCTGTCTGCGTGCAAGCAAATAACCGCTTGTTCACAGTCGTGTTCTGGTTTGTTTTTTTGGGTGCATTTGCGGGCTCGATCGGGCCTCTGGCCGCCTGGACTTATCGCGTCACAGACCTTGTTCGTCGTCGAGCTGTGTTCAGCGCAGCATTTGAGGAAGACTCTGGTGGTTTAGCTCGAATGCGTGACGCGGTGGTGTTTGTGCATGGTTTAATGGCATGGGTACCAGCTCGACTTACCGCTTTGGGCTACGCAACTGCAGGTCATGCGGATGATGCGATTGCCGCATTCCGTGCGCCAATGGAAGATCGCGATGCAACGATATCGGAGCACAGCGAACATCTGCTGGCTCGCGTCGGTGTTGCGGCGTTGGCACTTCAAGACAGCAGTGATGAGTCAATTAATGAACGTGGAATTCGTGGCGCGATGGCGGCCAACAAACTCGTGTTTCGCCTGTTATTTATCTGGGCCGTCATAATAGCAGCGCTGACCTTGTACGGCTCGACGCGTTAAGTTTGACGATACGCTCGGCGAAACGGGCCCTCTTCATTCTGACCTAGTTTTTTACATCTGACGCGGAAAATCACAACGTGAAGCGCTTCAGTAGCGCTTAATTAACTTGAGGTTGCGATCCGGACGGAACTCGTCAAGTCGATCGACAATATTTCTCTCAGATAATTCCAGCGCCAGCGATGACCAGACGAAGGTTTTTAGCAGCATTCTTACGAATGTTGCAGGCACTTAAGGTTGTCGCTACGAGAAGCTTGAGTAGCAATTATCTATTCATTCGGGCCGCTGAGTGGTTCTATCTTTTGCGGTTCCAAAGAACTTCTTGACCGGACTCGACACGGGCGAGTACTCGCGCGATTACGAATATCAGGTCGGATAGTCGATTCAGATATTTTCCAGCTTCTGGTCGGATTGCCTCAATGCCCGCGAGCGTCCCGACGCGACGTTCCGCGCGACGTACAATCGTGCGTGCGAGGTGGCAAGCGGCTGCTGCTGGGCCGCCTCCTGGCAAGATGAATTCCTTGAGCATCTGTAGATCTTCGTTGAATTTGTCGAGGTCCGTCTCGAGCCGATCGATGAATTCTTGGGTTACTGCAGTGTGCCCCGGGATGCAGAGCTCGCCACCGAGTTCGAACAGATCGTGCTGGACCTCGGTTAAGCAGATGCGCACTTCATCGGGCAAAGACTGGGCCGCCAGTACCAAGCCAATGGCCGAGTTTGCTTCGTCGACAGTGCCATAGGCTTCGACACGGACGGAATCTTTTGCGACGCGACTGCCGTCGCCGAGTCCTGTTGTTCCGTCGTCTCCGGTGCGGGTGTAAATTTTACTGAGTCTGTTTCCCATGAGAGGACGATAGGCAGGCCGCGGCGTACTGTCAAGATACGATGCTTGTTTCTCTGAACTGCAGCGGCCATAGTTACGACATCTATTGGAATATCAGGATCGAGCGCTCAGGTGGAAAGCTTTAATGTACAAAATGCTTCGGATTATCTCAAGGTCGCGTTGGCAGCGGCGGATAAAGCGGCCAACATAAGTCGCAGTTATTTCACGGGTAATTTTACAGTCACCACCAAGACTGACATGACGCCGGTTACCCAGGCAGATGTCGAGTGTGAGGAGGCCATTCGCGACCTGATTCTCAACGCCTATCCAGAGCATGGCTTTTACGGAGAAGAGACTGGCCAGACTGATCTCAGCGCCGAGTATCTTTGGTTGGTCGACCCGATCGATGGCACTAAGGGGTTCGTGCGCCAATATCCTTTTTTCTCAACTCAGATCGCGCTCATGCACAATGGCGAGCTAATACTGGGTGTGTCCAGCGGCACGATGATGGGTGAGCTTGCATGGGCTGAGAAGGGACAGGGCGCGTGGCTGAATGGTCAGCGACTGCAGGTCAGTGATATTGATGATCCGGAGCGCGCCGCAGTATCGACGGGTAATTTGAAGTCTCTAGCACAAAGTAACGGCTGGTCTGCGCTAGGAAGTATTGTGCAAAGAGCGGATCGAATTCGAGGCTATGGCGATTTTTATCATTATCACCTATTGGCTGCCGGCAAGATTGAAGCGGTAATTGAATCCGACGTCAATATTCTGGATATCGCAGCCTTGTCGATGATCGTGACTGAAGCGGGCGGAGTTTTTACCAATCTCAATGGCGATAAGCCCGATTTGAGTATTTGTTCTGTATTAGCCGCAAATCCTTCATTGCATGCAAAATATCTGTCCGAACTAGTCGGCTTCGTCAGTTAAACAGACTTAGTCTGATAAATTATTCGACGCTTTCCGCGCTTCTTGCTCGATCAATCAATCCGGACACGCTGTAGAGACGACCATTTCGGACCACAGCGACCACATTTAGAACGTCCATTACGTCGGCCAAGGGGTCGCCGTCCACAAATACGAAGTCGGCCGAAGCGCCAGTCGCAATTCGACCGAGATAAGGATCTGCTAGCATGACTGCTGCAGCGTTCACTCCCATACCATGTAGGGTTTGCTCTGGTGTCAGGCCAGCAATCTGCAGTGTTCGAATTTGAGTTGCTAGTGCTTTACCACTTGGGAGGCCGGTTGTTCTGCTCGTGACGACAGCCGCCGTGACGTCGAGTTCGGGTCTGGGCGTCGACCCCATCTGCCATCGCTCAGTGCTTAGAAATCGAGGACCGGGAACTTCTCTTCCAGCCCAGAGCGCACTGAGTTGATTGTGATCTGGATGGTTTCCGAGAATTGTTGTTATTCCCATTGTTAAGAGGTCCGGACCGTAGCTTGGTGATAGGTTATCCGGCAATCGGGCATCAGCATCGATAAGCCCTGGAAGGATTGTCAGATCGCCCATATCGATGACAATCGATTTTGGCCGGTCCTTATGCTCTTCTATCGCTGCTACACGGCCACCTGACAGCAAGATGTCTTTGTCATAGTGATATCCGGGGCTGACGCCATCAAACAGTCTTGCCGCACGGATGACGAGTTGTCCTAGTGGCTCGTCCAGCCATCGAAGAGTCGGACGCTCGCGCCAGATGGTCTTTATAACGTCTGGATGAGTAGTTGTTCGAAAAATCAAGGGACTTGATGACCATGAGTTAAATTGTCGTTGCTGGATCTGACCGTTCGCCGAGTAGATCATCCGGTGATGATCCAACCAGTTGATCGGTGATGCGAAGAATTGCTCGTTTGATGCATACGTGCGGATCAGACGAGGCTGGGACAATATAACCATCTCGATACTGGTGCCCGCTGCCCCGGTCTTGAAGAACGTAATCAAGCTGTTGTCCGGTCGCCACGTTGGCGCCGCAATTTTATTTTTCGTTGTAAGTAAAGTTTCATCAGGCTGTGCGTGGCGCCGTAATATTAACGACCATTGGTTATTCTGATAATAGATGTACACAAGGTCCCGCCCATCAGGTGACCAGGCACCTTCTATTTCATCGCCGGGACGGTTGCTCACTTGTGAATGCAAGCCCGTTGAAATATCGACTTCCCACAAGTCATATCCGTCGCCTTTAGCATCCGATGAGTACAGCACCCGCTGGCCGTCTGGATGCCACGCAGGGTAGATGTCCATGTTGGAATTTGAGCTCAGGTTTTTCGTCTGACCAGTACTGACCTCAATTAGCCAGACACCTTGGCGACCATCCGTGATGGCAGAATAGGCGAGTCGTTCACCATCAGGCGACCAGCGAGGACGTTGTGCGGACTTCAAGTTCCGGGTGAGTTGTCGTGATTCGCCGCCACCGCCCGGCACTATCCAGATGTCACCTCTTAGATCGATTGCTAAGCGGCCATCCTTTGCCGCATCGACAGAAAAACTGGCACCCCGTGAAATAGATACCTGTGCATTAGCAGGCACACAGAACAGTAGAGCCAGAGAAATCAGGGAGCGTAAATACACGTTCCATCCTCACGTCTTGGATCAGCAGCGGAAGCTAATCCTTTTGCGTTGCTATGAAGAGCTGTAGCATTGGTCACTGAGATTGAGTGCTAGAAGTGTATGACTGAGCGAATGCTTTTACCTTCATGCATCAGGTCGAATGCTCGATTAATGTCTTCAAGTGGCATAGTAAAGGTGATGAACTCATCGATCTTGATGTCGCCGTCCATGTATTGATCCACCATGCTAGGAAGTTGCGAACGTCCTTTACATCCGCCGAACGCTGTACCGCGCCAAACTCGGCCGGTTACCAGTTGAAATGGCCGCGTAGCGATTTCCTTGCCGGCGCCCGCCACGCCAACAATCACGGATTCGCCCCAGCCCTTATGACAACACTCCAATGCAGAGCGCATGAGATCAGTATTGCCAACACACTCAAACGAGTAGTCAACACCACCACCGGTCAGTTCGACAATGACGTCCTGAATCGGATCATCATAATTTTTTGGATTGATACAATCAGTTGCACCGAATTGTTTCGCCAACGCAAATTTGTCTTCATTAATATCCACCGCGATGATACGGCCTGCTTTGGCGATTAGGGCACCTTGGATCGCGCTGAGACCAACGCCGCCCAATCCGAATACAGCGACGGTGTCGCCAGGCTGAACGTTGGCTGTGTTGAGTACTGCTCCAATGCCAGTCGTGATACCGCAGCCGAGCAGACAAACTTTCTCAAGCGGCGCTGCTTTGCTGATTTTGGCAACCGCGATTTCCGGCAGTACGGTGTACTCACTGAACGTGGAAGTTCCCATGTAATGAAAAATCGGTTTGCCATTGAGTGAGAAACGAGATGTGCCATCTGGCATCAATCCCTGGCCTTGAGTTACCCTAATTGCCTGGCAAAGATTAGTCTTTCCCGAAGTGCAGAAATTGCATTCACCGCACTCAGGTGTATACAGGGGGATCACATGATCGCCGATAGCGACAGAGGTTACTCCCTCGCCAATCTCTTCGACAACAGCTCCGCCTTCATGGCCAAGTACGGCTGGAAAAATGCCTTCCGGGTCCTCGCCCGATAGCGTGAAAGCATCCGTATGACAAACACCCGATGCTACGTTTCGTATCAAAACTTCGCCGGCTTTTGGACCCTCAAGGTCCAGTATCTCGATCTCAAGCGGTTTACCTGCTTCCCAGGCTACAGCGGCACGTGTCTTCATTATTTAGATATCTCCAGAATCATCTAAAGTGATTCAAGATCAACATGTTCTCATGATTGCTCGGCTCATTCACCTTATGTTCATAAAATTAATAAAAAACAAAGAGTTGTATTCAATATTGGTTCATATTTCAGCATTTATTATGCAGGCGTACTCAGTCAAACCGGAGGTTAATCATGAGAAAAGTAATTATTTCAGCAATTATACCTT